>Ga0075017_100000043_pt1 | contig 44293 bp, 43 predicted proteins | sample AleBraG_ABR_2012_FD_71475 | JGI IMG/M metagenome (GOLD analysis project Ga0075017, IMG submission 71475) | Freshwater sediment microbial communities in response to fracking from Pennsylvania, USA - Alex Branch Run_MetaG_ABR_2012 | ecosystem: Environmental > Aquatic > Freshwater > Creek >... | reverse complement strand
AAAAAGCTGATTGAACAGGCGGCCCGGCTCGCTGCGGTTGACGTCCGCTTCTCCCGGCGCCTGCCCGAGGATCTGCCCGCGGCTTCCGTGTTTGTCTACATCACCGAAGCGGAGGGGCTGGGCTCGGCCGCTTTATTGGCTATGGCCGCCGGAACTCCCGTCATTTCGAGTTCAGTGGGCGGCTTGCCGGAGATAGTGGAAGATGGAAGCTGTGGCCTGCTCGCGGCAAATAATGCTCAGGCTATTGCCGCCGCCATCACCAGATTATTGGGCGATCCTGGCCTGGCTCAGCGATTGGCTGATGAAGGCCGGCGGCGAGTGGAAGAGCGTTTCTCCGTAGACCGGATGGTGACAGAAACTGTGCGCGTTTATGAAAAGGTACTGGCTTGATAGAAGCATTGTTGGCGGCGCTATTCGGATTGGTGATTGGCAGCTTTCTCAACGTGTGTATTTACCGGTTACCGCGCGATCTGTCGATATTGGATCCGCTCCGCTCGTTCTGTCCCGTTTGTGAGAAGACCATCGCCTGGTATGACAACCTACCCATCGCCAGTTACGTGCTGTTGCGGGGCAAGTGCCGGCATTGCGCGGAAACGATTCCCTGGCGCTATCCGGTGGTGGAGATGCTGACGAGTGCGGCTTTTTTCGCTGCGATCTTGAAGGTGGGTTTCGGACCAGTTGGGATTCAGTTGTGCCTGTTGGCGGCCATTCTCATTGAGCTGGTATTTTCCGATCTGGAAGAGCGCATTCTTCCCGACGAGTTCACCATCGGTGGCATTGTCGCTGGAATCGCGCTGGCTTTTTGGATCCCCAGGCATTTTGGCTTGCCCCAGATTCTGCTTTACTCCGTGGTCCACAATGAGCGTCTGCTCTCCGGCCTGGATGCGGCCTTTACGGCTGGCCTGTGCGCGCTCGTGCTGTGGGGTGTGGGCGCGATCTACTATCGGATTCGCGAAAAAGAAGGGCTTGGCTTTGGAGACGTAAAGATGGTGGCCATGATCGGAGCGTTCCTCGGTTTGCAGGGAGCTCTGCTGACGATGATCGTTGGCTCTGTTCTCGGTTCGGTCGTGGGCATTGCGTTCATTCTAATTCGCAAGAAGGACATGGCTTCTTATGAATTGCCTTTCGGCAGCTTTCTGGGAATCGCGGCGCTGGCAATTGCATTTTGGCAAGCCGGCCAGGCACGTTGAAAAACGAACCATGTCACGCCTGGACATGTCTAACGAACGGACAAATGCGGCAGGCTTGAATCCCGGATGGGCATTTGTTACAAACGGAGAGGAATAAGTTAGAGAGAGGCAATCATGACTCGAAGAGTTGCGGTGTTATTGATGGCGGGAGCGAGCGCGTATGCGCAACAGGACCGCGACCGGGACGACCGCTACCGGGCCTGGGGCCGCGAGCCGCTGGACCGGGTAAGGGCTGACCTCGATCACGCCCAACGCGACTTGCGTTACCTGGGTCCTGAAGAGGTGGAGCGGTTCAACCGGATTCGCGGACAGGTCAGCGAGTTTCAGCACAGATGGGCCCAAGGCCGGTTTGATAAAGACGCTTTGGACCACGTCATTGAAGGCTTGAATCATACCGTGGAGCACTCGCGTATCCGGCCTCGCGACCGGGACATTCTCGCCGACGATGTGCGCCGGCTGCGCGAACTCCGCGAGCGATGGGACCGCGAGCGCCGCTAAGGCTCGTATAGTAGAGCGGCGGCGTCCCGGGTGGACTCTGTATTTAAGAGAAGCGAGTCATAGGCAGCCGCCACCCGATTCGCCATCACTTCGATCGTGAACCGTTCAAGCACGCTCTTTCGGGCGGCGGCGCCCACGCGGCGGCGCATCTCCGGGTCGCCGAGAAGGGCCATAATGCGATCGGCGGCGGCGGCGGGATCGTCCGGAGGCACCAGGAAGCCATTCACCCCGTCTTCCACCACTTCGGGATTACCGCCCACAGCCGAGGCTACGGAAGGAACTCCGCAGACCATGGCCTCCAGCAGCGCGTTAGAGAATCCTTCGCTCCGTGACGTCAGGGCGAACACATCGCTCATGGCCAAAAGCTGCGGGACCTGAGTGGATGCTCCGAGAAAACGGACCTCTTTCTCAAGACCTAGTGTATTTCTCAGCCTTAACACTTCCTCTTTGTAGGCAACGTGCTCGACGTTGGTTCCAAATACTCCCGCGATTAAAAAAGCAGTGCCGGGAAAGCGCTGCTTCACTCTAGCCGCCGCGTGTAGGAACACGTCGATCCCCTTAACCCGGCGAACGTTGGCCACCATGGTCACGATCGGGGCGCCAGGCTGGCAACCTAATACAAAGCGAGTGAGATCGGCGGAACCGGCAGGCATACTCGCATCCACCCCGTTGTGAATGGTCACAACGCGCCTGGGATCCAATCCGTCGGTATCGATGGCGTAGCGCCGCACGCTGTCTGAGACGGTCTGCACCTGGTCATACATCCGATGCATCGCGCGATAAGCCGTTCGATGCCAGGGTTTCCGGACGATGCCCATGTCGCGCCGGCTGGAGATCAGCGCTCGTGCTCCGCTGAGCTTCGCGATGGGTCCGAACAGCAAATCACATGCCGGAAAGAACGTATGGACGATGTCGTACTTGTGTTGCCGAACCAACCGCCGCAGCCGGTTGATCAGGCCCAGCGTGCCCGGAGCGCTAAGACTCGTCATCGGCCAGACCTCAACCGGACAAGGGAAGCGCGCAAGGAAACTGTCGGCCAATTCATCGGAGTGAAAGGTGATCACCCGGCACTGGTAGCGCTCCGGCGGCAATTGTTGCACCAGGCGCAGCAGGCTTACCTCCGCGCCGCCGGCGCCCCAAATGCTGTCGATGAGAAACAGCACACGAATTGGCTTGATGGGTTTCATCTAAGTGCGAAGGCCGCAAAGGCTACCTGTGCCACGATCTGTGCAGTGGCAATCACGACCACTTTTCCTGGCCTTTGACGCCGCGAAGCATTCTGGACGCATTGCGGGCGGCGAGAAACGAATTGAACTTCACCGAATCGCGCCAGCCGGATTGGAAAGGCGGTGTCGGCTGTACTCCCAGGCGACGCAGCCTTTTGTTGACGTGGTACACGATCGCTTGCTGCTCAGCCATCAGGCTGCGGTAGGTGATGCTGAACGAAATGGAGACTTCCGTTCCGTTGCGAACCCAGTGCGGTGCGCCGAACGGAAAGTGCAGGGCCTGGCCGGGCGTCAGATCGAACATCGTGGCACGCTGCAGGAACTCATCTTTGTAGGGGAGATAGCAATCGTACTTTTCGTCGTGGAAGAACTCGAGCATGGATTCAGCCTGCTCTTCGCTCATCACGGCGCGATCTTCCTCATCCCACATGGCAATTTGTTTGGTACCCCGAACCTGCATCAGGAAACTGTGCTCATCGTCCACGTGGCACGGCGTTACCGTTCCCGGGGAAGAGATGAAGATGAAGGCGTACAGACGATGCATGTCGCTCATCAAAGGCTCGCAGAGCAGGCCGGTCATTTGCGCCCGCACCTCGGCCAGCAGACCGTGCAGTAGCTCGCGGTACTCGGGGTCGGCCTCCACGTTGCGTATAGCTACCCAGGAGGGGACTTCCTCAATGCGCTTGATCGTGTCGGAAATCGAAAGCCCGTTTGACGGATAGGTTTTCTTTTCCACGGTAAAGCCAACGGCGCCGGAATGATACTCGGTCTTCTCCTGCGGTAGAAAGCGGATCAGTTCTTCCAGGCGCGGAAGCTCCAACAAAGGATGGTTACAGAGTTGATGTTGAATCTTGAAACCCTTGTGAGGAAACTTCTCGCGAAATATTTCCCGGTCGAACTGGAAAATGCCTTGCGTACGTTTGATTGTTTCAGTAGCAGTCATGATAGGTCACCTTGAGAATGGGTTGATTTTTGGAGATAGTTGGGAGTCTTGCCGGGCCGGATAAGCTTGCCGGCCCAACGAATCAGTGGAAGAACAGACACCAGCAGGTCGCCGGCGGTGGAGCCGTCAGAGAACAGGGATCGCCGGATCATGCGGCGCTCGCGCCAGATGCGATTGAGCAAGACATGACGCGGCGCGGCGCAGGAATCCATCCATTCAATCCCAGGCTGGCGTTGGATTCGTCGCATCACTTCAAGCTCGAGCAGCGTGCCCGGGGAATACTTGGAGAACTTCTCGTCGTATGCAGTGCGAAAGGCGTAAGCGCCGTTGCCCGCCAGCAATGTGTGCCGCATGGCGATTGGCGTGCCGTCCAGCGTGAGAGAGAGCAGCAGCACGCGACCGCGGCGAAACGCCTCCCGTGTGATAGTGCGGAAATACGCTGCATCCTCCGGGTAACTAGCGAACGCACGGCCGCCGGGTTCGCCCTTCCAGCCCGCTGCTTCCAGATTGAGAAAGTCCTCCAGCCATGCATCTACTTCGGCTGGTGTGTTCGCGGTTCGATATTGAAGCGCGCCGACCTCGGCCAGCCGGCGCTCCCGGCGATGGAACTCAAGCTGGCTTTTGCGGGAAACGACGTGGCTGAGATATTCGGCAAGCGGCTTCTCGGCGCGGTAGAGAGCGCGCGGAAAGTCGTTCAACAAAACCGAGATGCGGCCCATCGCGAAATCCACCCACAGGTCATGGAAGGCGCCATCGGCCAGCAACCAGTTGGTATCCAAAACATGAGCGCCTAGAGGATTCCCTTCCAACCAATGCCAGAAGGCTTCCAGGGCCTCGCGGGCGTGACCGGCATCGAGTAACGGCGCGGTCACGTAAGAGTAGCGATGCTGCCACAGGGCCAAATTGCGGATGGGCAGATGCAGGCAGCGCGTTTGCTTTTCCAGCGGGACAAATCCCCACAATTCCTTGTCTCCCGGACCGAAGACGAGCACGAAATACAGATTGCTGGTATCGCAGGCTTGCAACACCGGCATCACCATCCAGGGCTCGTAACTAATATTGGGGAAGAGCGCACGATCGCTGAGCTGCTGCCAGATCTCGACGTGAGCGGCGAGTTCCGTTGCGCCAAGCAGGCGAACGCTGGCCTGCGAGGGCGACGGGGTTAGCCGAGCGTGGCTGGACATTTCCACGGGAACGGTCACGCGCTAGCGCCTCCTTTCGTGGTCTTCCCCAACCGATGCCGCACGTACCGCAGCAATGGAAGCGTGGAGATAAAGAGGTCGCCCCAGCGAGCACCACTGGAGATCAGGGTGCGGCGAATCACCCGCCGTTCATTCGAGATCAAGTCGTAAAGAGAATGCCGCGCAGAGGCGCAGGAGTCGATCCAGTTGATTTTAGAATCGGCGTGCCAGCGTTCGAGATCCTCCAGTTCCAAAAGCACGCCGGGCGAATACTTGGAGTAGCGCTCGTCGTAGGCAATCTTGAAAATGTGTCCGCCGTCTTCCGAGGTAAGCACCAGTTTCATGGCCACGGGATTTCCGTTCAAATCCAGAGAGAGCAGACGGGCCCGGCCGTGGGCGAATCCGGCGTACGTGATGTTCCGGAAGTACTCCGCGTCGCCAGGCTTCGTGGCCATCGCTCCACCGTCCTGGCCCTTCCAGCCCTTAGATTCGAGAAAAAGAAACTGCTCCATCCAGCTCTCGACGTCGGCGATGGACTCCACTTCGCGATAGAGCAAAGAACCGAGTTCCTCCAGGTGGCGCTGGCCACGGCGCAGCGCGTGATAGCGTTTTTTGGAGAGCTGGTTGGTCACATACGCCGCAAAGCTGGTAGCACGCACTTGCAGACCGCGCGGATGTTCGTTCAGCACCAGCAAATAGCGGCCGATCAGGGCATCGGCCCACTTGGCGTGAAACTCACCGTCGCCGGACAAGTAGTTGGTATCCAGAACGCGGCAGCGCAGTGGATTGTCTTCGAACCAGCGCCAGAAGGCGTCTATCACCTGGTCCGCGTGATCCCGATGAACCAACGGAACGGTCAGGTAGCAATAGCGGTGCTGCCAGAATGCGAGCGTACGCATGGGCAGGTGCAGGCAGCGGCTCTGGACTTCAATCGGAAACAAGCCCCACAGCGGCTGCACGCCGTCCGCCGCGGCCGGCCCGAAGAACAACAACAAGTTGACGTCTTCCCGATCGCGGATGTGCTCAAGCGCCGGCAACAGCATCCACGGCTCGTAAAAGACGTTGGGCTCCAGCGCATTGGCCGCCAGTTCTTCCCAGGCCGCAAGGTATGGCCGCAGCTCACCCCCCTGCGCCAGACGCACGGATACGTTCTCCTTGCGGACGGACGACTCAAAGGTGTGCAGTGTGGAGCTCATGTTTGCACCTGCGCGCTTTCGGGTGGAGCGAGAAGATTGTGTATCGCGTGGCGCAAGGCCACCACCGGGTTGATCACACTGGCCGGGACGTGCGAAGCGGCGCGATAGAGCCAAGGAACGCCGGCCAGCGAACGGATCTCCGCGCGTGCTTGCCGGGGTTTGCCCAGTGCGATCAGGCCGCGCACCCTTGCCAGGCGCACCTGATTGACGAGAGCGCGATATTCCTCGCCGTATTGTGCGAGAAACCGCGGGTCGGATCCCCAGACGTTTTGGAGGATGGTCAGCCGCGATTCGGCGCGCGCCACCCAGTCGGCGTCCGTGATGCGCGGCCCGGTGTGCTTGTGCTGCAAAGCGCCGATGCGATCGAGAAAAGCACACTGTCCGCGGCCGGCGATGCGGCCGAAGCATTCGCACTCCTCAAAGGTCGCCACGCCTTCCGCAAAACGAATTGCGTCTCCTGCTTCTTCGCGGCGGATCATGGTGCAGATGATCGAAAAATAGTTGTGATACATAGCGCCGTGATAGAGGTCGCCGATGTACACGTCGCAATCCAGGTAGCGCACAGCCGGGGTTAAGATGTCCGCCCAGTCGCGCAGGTCCTGATGCCACAGTCCGCCGCGCAGCAGGGCATGGCGCGTGCCGCCATAGTCGCGCCCCAGGTCCGTGAAGCAAAAGAGAATGTCTGGATGCGCAGCGAGGAATTCCCGCTGGAGGGCGGCCTTGCCGGGAAGCCACTCATCGTCGGAATCCTGAAAGGCGATGAGATCGCCCGTGGCCTCCCGCACGCCACGGTTGCGAGCGGCACCCGCGCCCGCTTTTGCCTGCCGGATGTAACGAATGCGCGCGTCGCCAATTTGGTTGACAACCGATTCCGTGTTGTCGGTTGAGCCGTCGTCCACCACGATGATCTCGTCGCCGGCCTCGATCTGCGAGCGTACGGATTCGATGGCCCGAGGAAGGAAATGAGCGCGATTGAAAGAAGGAATGACGACGCTGAGACTAAGCATATTGGCCGCTGTTATCTCCTCCCCTGAGCGGAAGGGAAATTTCCGCTGTACTGGTAGGCCCCGATATCAAAGCCCGTGGCGGTGTTGCGAGGCAGGCCGTCGTGGTCGGTTCCCGCGCCAACATCCGTTCCGGCATGCTGCGCGGCGGTGCCTGTCATCAGATGAAAATCGTTATCCGCCAAATTGAAAAACAAGGGATCTTTGGCGATGGTGTTCACCACCTGCGGGAATCCTGAAAACGAGCCGCTGCCAAAAAACAAGTTGTTGCTGCCGCGGATTCCGGTCTTCGTACCAATGAGGTACGGAATCTTGCCGGACTCGAAGACGATATTGTTCGAAACCTGAAGGACGAGATTCGGATTGTGTGCGCCGTTCATGATTCCGGCGTTCGAGGAATCGTAGGGAGGGCTGGCAAAGGTGCCACAGTTGAACAGCGTGTTGTTGTGGATGTCGATCACTCCGCCGCCTTGCGGGCCGGTATTGGTGCTGCCCGGGGCGTAAATGCAAGCCCAGTTGCCGGAGCTCTCCGGATTTCCCGGGCCTTTGCCGGCGTTGTAAATGATGTTGTTGTAGGCCTCCACCTTGCCCCGAGACGGATCCACGGTGGCGAAAATGATTCCGTCGCACTGGGTGTCGTGAATGATGTTGTCATGTACGCTCAGGTCGTACTGGTTGTGGCCGGTTGAATCGTTGGGACCGCCGCCTTGCATCGGCGACGAATGAAACTGAATGCCGCGGCAGCCATGCACATTGGAGACGGTGTTCCAACCCACCTCAACATGGTTCGAGTCGGTAGAGAAATATACTCCGTGATAGAGCGCCGAGGCTTTGGGCGTACCGGTATCGTGTACGTTGTTACCGAAGAACTTGATGTGCGACGTGAGTTGCGTCTCAAAGCAGGCGCTCGGCCCGTCGCCATTCGGGCACGAGATATCATTGTTCACAAAACGCCAGTAGTCGGAAGCGGCGAGAATGACCGCCGCTTCACCGCGCAACGTCAAGCCGGCGAACACCCAGTTGCCCGCGTTGGGCCGGCCCCTGGATCGAATGGCGCTGCCGGGGTTTCCACGGACATTGCCCATGGTGACGGTGGCGCCGGGATAGGCGACAATCGCCACCGGCATGCCGGACGTGCCCCCGGTGTCCAACAGCATGCACGTATTCCAACCTTGTCCATCGTCCATGGTCTGACTGACGCCGTTCATGGCGTAAGTGATGTCGCCCGGCTTCATGGAATCGCGCACCTTGAGCAGGGTTTTCCACGGCGAGGTAAAGCTTCCCGAGTTGGAGTCCTTGCCGGTAGTGGAGACGAAATGGATTTTTCCGGCACGCACCGTGAAGGGCACGCCATTGGACGCGCCCGCCGGCGTGTTAACCACAATGGACCCGGTAGTCGCTCCGGAACCTAATTGGATACAGATCTTGGTGTCGCTCCAGCAAGGGTAATTGGCAACGCGACCACTGCCGGCCGTCACGTACGAAGACTGGCCCGCTGAGGCGCCGAAACGCTTACCCACGATAGTCACGAAGGCGCCACCGTTGTTCTCGCCTCCGGTGTTGGGACCGCTCTCCAGGTCGGTGTAAAAGATCCGGGGAGCCTGGGCGGCAGCGGAAGTCACCTCGAAGCCGAACAAAAGCGCGGACAAGAGTCGGGTGCGAGACACTAGTCGGCTCCTTTCTTGGCGCTCAGCAGGCTGTCATAGAGCTCCATCAACTGGTGCACCATCTGGTCGGCGGTAAAACGCTCCTGAATCAATTCGCGTCCGCGTGCGCCCATTTTGCGCCGGACGCCGGCATTTTCCAGCAACTCGATCACGCGCCTGGCGCTGCTCTCCGGGTCGTCCGGTGACACCAGAAACCCGCTGCCTTGGTCTTCCACCACTTCGGGATTGCCGCCCACGCGCGTCAATACGCAGGGAAGCCCGGCGGCCATCGCTTCCAGTAGGGAGTTGGACAGACCATCGGTTCGTGAGAGGTGACAAAACACGTCGCTCGATTGCAGCAAGGAAAATGCGGGGTCGATATGGCCGAGAAAACGGACATTAAGTGTCAACCCAAGTCTGGCAATGAGTTCGCGAAGCAGATCGTAGTACGCTAGGTCCTGGAGCGCACCGGCAATCACAAAGACTGCCCGCGGAAACCGCTGGCACACAATCGCCGCAACGCGCGCCAACACATCATAGCCCTTTACCGCTTTAACGGAACCTACATCGACGATCAAGTGCGACGCATCCTCCAGGCCATAGCGGGCGCGAAAGCCGGAATCGAAATGACCGGTCAGGCTCTCGAGATCCACGCCATTGGGGATGGAGACGACGCTCGCCGGCGGCACACGGTCTTGACGAATTGTGTAATCCCGAACCGCATCGGAAACGGTGTGGACGTGGTCGTACACGCGGCCCATCAAACGATACCCCAGCCGATGTTTCCATTGCCGCTGAAAGCCCATGTCGCGCCGGCTGGAGATGAGAACCGGCACGCCGCTGAGCCGGGCCACGGCGCCGCCCCATAAATCGGAGGAGGCGAAAAAGGTCTGTACCACCGACACCTGCTCGCATTGAATGATGTCCCGCAACAAGCGCGCCACCTGCAGACTCTTCCAGCCATAGGAGCGTTTGAGCGGCAGCGTGTGAATGGGGCAAGGAAATTGACTCAGGAAGCGGACATCCTCCGGCCGGCAGAACGTCGCGATGGAGGCCCGGTACCGGTCCGGCGGCATCAGTTGCGTGATCTTGAGCAGAGAGCGCTCTGCGCCGCCGTCGAGGTTGCGCAAATGGTCGAATAGATAAAGAACGTGCCGGGGCTGTTGGGGAGACGCAATGGGCTTTGCGCTTGACTGAATGGGTAGGGTGGTGGTGGAGGGCATGGGCATACTCATTCCGGAAATGCGCTCATGGCGAGAGCCCTATCATTGGCTACGGTTTGCTTGCGCCAGAGTGCAGCAAGCCAGAGCCGGACACGCGGCTCCAATATGTATAAAGCCAAAACGTAGACTGCGACGGTAACGATGGACTTTGCGATTACGTTCAACAGCGGATTGCCAAGATCGGTGAGGGCCGCCGATATCCAGGCGACGGTTGCGGCGAGCGAGTAACGCACTACAGCCCAGCCGGAGACGCGAAGCGGCAACAAGCGGAAGGACGAGCGCGCCAGCCAGGCGGTACAAACCAAGTAGGCGATCAAGGTTGCCAGCGCAGCCGCTTGCAAACCCATGCGCGGCAAAAGCAACCAGTTGAGACCCAGGTTCAATGCCGCGCACCAACACAAGATTGCGGCCATTTTGCCCGTCTGCTTGTGAATCAGCAAGCCGGCATTCAAGAAAATCTGCGCCGTGTAAATCAGCAGACCGGCAACCAGCGTCGGGATCAACCGCTCTGCACCGGAATAGCGGGAAGAGGCCAGCAGGGTGACCGCATCGCGCGCACCGGCGGCGGCCAGCGCCATGATCAGACCGGCCGCAATCAGGAACCCATCCAGCCCCTGGCTCAGGAATTCGATAGTCCTCTCCCGGCCTTCCGCATTCCAAAGCTTCATGTAGATGGGGAGAATCGCAAGTCCCAGCGGCGCCATGATCAGAGTGTTGACGTAGGTCGCCAGCCCGTAGGCGACACTGTAAAGGCCGAGGGCGTAGTCGGTAAGAAAGTGGCGAATCATGAAGCGATCGCCGGAGTCGAGCACCAGGCCCGCAATTTCCTGAATGACCATCGGCAGGCCGAAGGCGAACGCCGCGCGCGCCACGGTGGAATCAATGTCGCCGAGTCTGGCCAGGCCGCGCCGGAATAGGGGAAAGATCAGCAGCGCCACGACCAGCGCCTCCACCAGCAGTGTGCCGGCAAAGTACGTTTTCACGGACGCGCCCAGCACCGGAAGCAAAGCGCACACTGCGGCAATGGTGGCCGCGCGCATCAGCAGGCTGATCACGTTGTAGGCTTTGGTGCGCTCTTCAATCCGCAGAAACGACCAAAGTATGGACTGCGCGGAGCGGAGGAAAATCAGACCGGCCGCCATCATCAGGACCACGCTCAAGCCGGCATCAATAGCGGATCGCGGCGCCCAGTGAAGTCCCGCAACAAAGAGCAACGTGATGGCGGCGGCCGGAGCAATCACGCTGAAGAACATAGTGGAGTAGTAGCGGCGCTCGGCGTTGGGATCCGCTGCAAAGGCCTCACGGTTATAGAAGCGCAGCGCGGAATTCTGCAGTCCGCACTTGGACAGCGCAACGACCAGCAGGACGATCTTCTGCGCGAAGTCGATGAGCCCGTAATCGGCAACCGAAAACACTCGGGTGTAAATCGGAAAGGAGACAAACCCCAACGCCAGGCTGGCCAGCAAGCCAATCAGATAGTGCGAGGACTGGCGCATGAGCTGCTTCAGTTCGTTCATGCCGGGACCTCCAGCAGTTCGGCATAACAGGCGGCGGTTTGTTGGGCGATAACGTCCCAGCCTGGCTCGTGTTGGCGATTTTGCTCTAAGCGGCTGGCCAGGCCGCGGCGCAGATCGGGTTCGGTGATCAGCCGCCGCAGCGCCTTGGCGAGTTCATCCGTGTCTCCATAGTTGACCAGCAGAGCGTTGTCGCCGTCACGCAAAATCTCTTCAAACGCGGGCAGCCGTGAGGCGACGATGGCTTTGCCATATCCGATGCCGGTGAGCAGCGCCCCGCTGGTGGTGGCCTCGGCGTAGGGGTACACGAGAACGTCGGCGGCCGTGTGAAACTCTTCCAGTTCAGCAACGGAGACAAAGCGCAGCTCCAGTTGGACGCTGGACGATAATTCGAGGGCTTCAACCTGATTTCTCACTTCTTCCAGCAATGCGTCCTCACCGGTTCCGACGATGGCGAGCCGCGCATCGGGAGTGCCGGCGGCAATCTGACACCAGCTCTTCAGCAGGAACTCCACGCCTTTGTATGGCCGAAGGATGCCCTGCCACAACACCAACCGCACGTCCTGAGCAATGCCCAATCGCTGGCGTGCCGCGGCTTGCGTAGTTTGCTGGCTGGGGGCGAGCAACTGGCCGTGCGGAATTACCGATATACGCGAGGCGTCGCAGCCGAACTCCTCCACCAGACGCTGTTGCGCGGTCACATCGTGACAGATCAGGCCGTCGGCGAATGCGTACAGCCGGCTGTAGAGCGAGCGATGCCGCTCAAAGGATTCGTGCGGCAGCACGTTGTGTACGGTATAGACAATTTTTACGCCGAGGCTCTTGGCATACCGGAGGAACCAAACCTCAAAAGGTAATCCGAACAAAACCAGCGGAAGAAACTGCACGTGTAAGACGTCCGGTTTGTGAACGGCGAACCGGAACGCGAGGCCGAGCAGATTAACCAGATACTCGGCCGTCTTGAAGACTCTGCGCAGGGGGCGCGGAAGACCGCGCATCCGGGAAACAATGTCGAGCCCCGGCGAAGGCCGCAGCGCCATGCGCGTGAAGCATTCCGGATCCAGATAATAGCGAATCGCGCCGACCTCGAGTTGAATCTCCGGACGGCTGTCCAACGCTTCACACAGGTGCCCGGTGTAGTAGGGAACGATGGTGAGCAAGTCCATCATGAAAACACGCGTGCTTCTTCGCCGAACGCCGACTCGCGCAACAGGCGGGCGCGACACTTGGGCTGTGCTCTGCAAAGGTTACGCCCTCACCAATCCTGGTTGCGCCAGCGGCGCCGGGGCGGTGGACGCCGCCGGCTTCTTTTCCACGGGAGCCTCAGCCGCCAGTTCACTGGCCTTGTATTCGGGAACGAGAAACTTCATATGTTCCAGAGCTCCGTCGCCATCGCGATGCCACAGCAGATGCTGAAGCTCGGCGATCCACGGCGCCAACTCCTGCAGCGTGAGCCGGCGGCCTTGAAAGCTCCGAATCTTCTGGTGGCTGGTTCCCAGCATGTTCTCATCCTGGATGCGCAGTTCTTCTACGATCTTTTCGCCAGGCCGGGCTCCGGTGAAGCGGATCTCAATGTCGTCGTCTGGTTCAAAACCGGCCAGCGTAATCATGTTGCGCGCCAGGTCGACGATCTTCACGGGCGTCCCCATGTCGAGCACGAAAATCTCCGAGCCCAGCCCCATGGCCGAGGATTGCAACACGAGTTGTACCGCTTCCTGCACCGTCATAAAGTAGCGGCGCATGTCCGGGTGCGTTACGGTAACGGGACCGCCGGTGGAAATCTGTTTTTGGAAAATGGGCACCACGCTGCCATTGCTCACCAGCACGTTTCCAAAGCGAACGCAGACGCAGCGGGTCTGTTTGGCGCCTATCGCCAAGGGCGTGCGTTGCGCGGTGACTAGCAGTTCCGCCACTCGTTTGGTCAGACCCATCACGCTGCTCGGGTTGACGGCCTTGTCGGTGGAGATCAACAGGAAATTGGAGACGCCGGCGCGCCAGGCGGCTTGCACCAGGTTCCAGGTGCCCAGTACATTGTTGCGGACGGCCTCGCAGATTTGACGTTCCATCAGCGGCACGTGCTTATAGGCGGCGGCATGATAGATGGAGTTGACTGAGTGGCCATCGATGACCTGTTCCATCTGGCGCGCGTCGCGGATGTCGCCAACTTCGGCGGTCAAGGCAAGAGTTGGATATTTTGCCCGGAGATCCGCTTCCAGCCGGAACAGCTCGCTTTCGGCCTGATCGAGCGCGATCAGCAAGCGCGGCTCAAAATGTGCGATCTGGAAACACAGTTCCGTTCCGATGGACCCAGCGGCGCCGGTTACCAGCACCGAGCGGCCGGATACGGTGCGCCGGACAAGTTCCAAATCCATCTCGACCGGTTCGCGGCCCAGCAGGTCCGTGACATTGATCTCCCGCATTTTGCCCACCGGAAGTTTGCCGCTCAGCAGCTCGCCCAAGCCGGGGACGATGCGGCAAGGGACGCCGGACCTGCTCCCTTTCGCCACCGCTGCCCGGATCTGGCGTCCCGTGGCAGATGGCATCGCTACGGCGATTTCTTCGATTTTCTGCTTGCCCAACAAGCTGGTCTCGACGATTCCAGCCGCTTGGGCTCCTCCGCCGAACACCGGCAGTCCCATCAATGTGGTCCCCTGTTTGCGCGAGTCGTCGTCCAGGAATCCGATGACGCGATAGCCCAGTTTCGGGTTGTCGCGAATCTCGCGCGCCAACGCCAATCCCGCAACCCCGGCGCCGTAGATCAACAATCCTTTTGCTCCATCATGCCGCCGCCAACCGGAGCGTATCTCGCGGTGGAACCGAACGGTGAGCCGCGCGCCGCCGCTGAACAGGAAGCACAACAGCAGATCCAGTACGTACACCGAACGCGGGAACTCCGCCCCCACGGTGAGAAAGACCAACAGCGAGGCGACAGCGGACTCAATCAGGTTTTGGCCACCCAGCCGCAGCAGGTCCGGCAACCCTTGATGACGCCACCAGTTTTCTTTGTGCAGTCCGGCGCCCAGAAACAGAATCAGTTTCGTGGCAACCACAATCGCCAGCCCCTGGTAGAAGCTGTCCCGCTCGGCGCCCGGTATCTGAAAATCGAACCGCAGCAGCCATGCCAGCCAATACGAAACTATGACAATCAGAATGTGGAACAGCGGAGTTGCGCTACGCAACCGCCGCAGGTCTCGTCTCACTTCAACTGTCCTCCACTCACCGCGAATACTTTGGCTTTTCTCGTTTCCCGCGCGATTTCCTTCACCGCGCCGGCCACGTACACCACGTCTTCCTCCGACATCGCCGGGAAAAGCGGCAACGACACCAGCCGCGGATACAACGCCAGCGCCGCCGGAGTTTGATTCCGTCCATCCTGCAGATGCGGCGCAAAGAAGGGGTGCAGCGGGATCGGGATGAAATGCACGCTGGTTCCGACGCCGCGCTCGCGCAGCAGGCTGATGAATTCCGCGCGATTGATGTCCAACTTATCCAGCCGGAGGCGCAGCATGTAGAGATGCCAGGCGTGCCGGCAGTCCGCTTTGTCCGGAGCGAGTTCAAACTCCGGCGAATTGGCCAGCAGTTGGTTGTAAAGAGCCGCATACCGGGCGCGCGTTTCAGTAAACGCTTCCAGCTTGCGCAATTGATGGATGCCGATGGCCGACTGCAGGTCGCTCAAGTTGTACTTGAACCCAGGCACTAAGACCTCGTAATACCAGTTGCCTTTGTCGCTGTAGCGGTTCCACGCATCCTTGCTGATGCCGTGGAGACAGAGAATCTTCATGCGCTCCGCCAGATCCTCGCGATGCGTGGTCACCATGCCGCCTTCACCGGTCGTGAGGTTCTTGGTGGCGTAAAAACTGAATGCCGCGGCGTCGCTGTAGTCTCCGGACGCGGGATTTCCCGCCCCAATCGGCCAGCCGCGATAATGCGCTCCCACGGCGTGTGCACAATCTTCGATCACCAGCAGCCGATGCCGCCGGGCTAGCGACCAGATCGCATTCATGTCTACGGGCAGGCCCGCCAGATGCACCGGCAGAATCGCCCGCGTGCGTTCGGTGATGAGTGAAGCCACAGACTCCGGATCGATGTTTCCATCCGCCAGCACATCCGCCAGCACGGGAGTTGCGCCGGCATGCAGGATCACGTTGACCGATGCGCAGAAAGTGAGCGGAGTGGTGATGACTTCAGCGCCAGGGCCAATGTGCAGCGCCGATAAAGCCAGGTGCAACGCGGCCGTGCAGGAGTTCACCGCCAATGCGTTGGGAACTCCCAGATACTCGCGGAACTCCCGCTCAAACTGGGCGGTTCGCGGACCAGTGGTAAGCCACCCCGATTTCAGCGTCGACGTGACTTCATCGATTTCTTCCTGGCCGATACTCGGCCGGTGAAAAGGTACGTGGCGCAGATTCATTTTCCCTCCGAGAACGTCATCCGTCTCTCTCTTCTATCTGTGGACCAAAGCTCTAAAAACAAAACCAAGCGTGTCAAACACAATGCGGACATCGGACCAGGGACTGCGCGTGGCGAGATACTCCAAGTCGGACCGAAGCTTGTTCGGCATGAGGTGGGTCACATAGTACTCTTCGGGTTCGGCGCCCGCTGGAATCATTTCCGATTCTTCAGCGGACAATTGGACACGGCCGGTGATTCCCGGTTTAACCTCGAGAACGCGCCGCTGCTCCGGGCTATACAGCGCCACAATGCTGGGAGCTTCCGGCCGCGGCCCCACCAGCGTCATGTCGCCCAGCAGAACATTGACAAACTGCGGAAGCTCGTCGATCTTCGACACGCGGAGAATCCGGCCGAGCCGGGTGATGCGTGGGTCTCGATTTCCGGTGATGGCCGAACCGGCACTGCCGGCGTTGGCGGCCATGGTCCGAAACTTCCACATGCGAAACCGGCGGCTTTGCAGACCACAGCGCTCCGCCAGATAAAATGGGTTTCCGCGTGAGTCTAGAACCACGGCCAAGGCCACCAAGACCATCAATGGCGCTAGAAGCCCCAGCACTACCGCCGCCACCAGGATGTCGATCGTGCGCCGCATTGGATTCACCGGGTGATCCTCGCAAACACCGAATTGGCTGACGGTTTGTCCGATCGCTGCATGGCCAAGCGCAAAAGTGCGGTAAGGAATCCCAATCCGTAGGAAACATGGAAAGCCATGAAGGCCGCCGGCAGATAGGGAATTGTCACCCGGCCCACTTTCCTGGCGGCTGCCAGCGAAGCGAAGAAAACCGCTACAGCATAAAGTCCCGTCATGGTGAGCCATAACGCGCCTGTCCAAATCAGCCCTTGCGTTGCGCCCGACACCGCGCTCACCGCCATCGTTAGTAGAAGCACGATGTGCGCCAACACAAATCCGGCCGGCGCCAAATGACGCCAGGAACCGGGTACACGGTGTTTGCGAACCACTGCGACCTTCCAGAAGCCGTACTGGAAGTACTGATGAAATAATCCACGCAGAGTTGGTCGGGGCGAATACCAGGAGATGATGGCTGGATTTTGCCAGATGGTCCCGCCGGACCGGACGATCCTCAGATTGAACTCGTCGTCTTGATTGCGGACTAACGTCTCATCGAACAGACCGACCCGCTCAAAGATCTCGCGCCGCCAACACCCATACGGAACCGTGTCGACGGAGCCTTCAAAATTCGGATCGTGAAAACGCGCGCCACCGGTGGAGAAGCGGGAATGGTACGCGGCGGCGATCGCTTGGGCCTTCGCGCCGTACGCCTTGGTCCGGGCCGGTCCACCGACGTTGGCGGCGCCGGTTCGCTCCAGGGTCTCCACACAGCGCAAGCAATAATCCGGCGAGTAACTGGTGTGAGCGTCGAAACGCAAAATGATTGCGCCCCGGGAAGCGGCAATGGCCGCGTTGAGACCTGTGGATACGATTCGTCCGGGATTGGCGAGCACGTGGATGTGCGGGTCCTGGCGGCTATATCGATCCAGAATTTCGCGCGTGCCGTCGTCGCTCATTCCATCGGCGATCACCACTTCCCAACTCAGGCGGCCCAGCTCCTGCTCGAGTATCGAGTCGACAAAATCGCGGATATGGCTGGCCTCGTTGCGGCAGGCGCAGATGATGGAAATGTCCACGCTTTCTTTCATGCCGAGTGCGTCCTCTCCGCAGTAGCGGCATACAATTCGGTCCGGCTACCCAACGCTCGCTCATACAGCGTCAGGTAATTGCGCGCCGTGGCGGCTGAGGAGTAAGTTCGCTCGATTAAGCGCCTGCCATTGGCGGCGCGTTCAGCGGCCGGCGCCGGACTCAAAATGGTTTGCAAGATCGCTTCCGCAAGAGCGGCCGCGTCGCCGGCTGGAACCAATAGGCCGGTGACTCCCGGGCGAATCACGGCGGAAACCTCGCCCACCTTGGTTGCAATCACCGGACACCCGGCCGCCAGCCCTTCCAACAGGCACATCGGCATCGCCTCGTCGAAGGAAGGCAGCACCAGGCCATCGAGCGAAGCATAAACGCCAGGCATGTCCGATCGCGTCCCCGCAAAAAACACTCGGCCGGCAATGCCCAACCGTTGGGCCAGCGCCTGCCACTCCTGACGGCATGCCCCTTCTCCCACAAAGACGAATGCGGTTTCCGGACAGATGGAGAGCACGGTTTTGGCAGCCTGCAATAGCACCGCCCCGCCCTTGCCCGGAATCAACCGCGCCACGCAGCCGAAAACATGTTTTGGAGCCCCGGGCAAGTCGTCTCGCAGAGTGGGCCGGGCGCCTTGGAATCGCGCCACATCGACTCCGTTGGCTATGACAGAAAGCTTCGTCAGCGGCACTCCGGAGCGCTCCAGAATCGACGCCACTTGCCGCGAGGGAGTGGCCACCTGGTCGAACCTCCGCAAGATCAACCGGTCAGCTGCCGCATAGGCGCGCATGGTCAGGCGCTGGTCCGGCCAATTGTGGCAAGTGGAAATCAAAGATATTCGCAGGTGCCGGGCCGCGGCATAACCGTACACGTCCGCTTTGTACCCGTGGCAATGCAGCACGCTTGCCTGCTTGTGTTCCAGCAGTTGCCGGATGTGGCCGACAGCGCTCCAATCCACGCGGCCGGCGCAGGGAATGCGGCGTGTCTCAATTCCACACTCGACCGCTTTTTCGACGATCCCTTCCCGCGCATCCGCACGAGAATCGTCAAACACCGCAACCGTGGTCCGCATTCCGGCGCGCAGTTGGGCTTCCGCTAGCGACAAAAGCATGCTCTCGGCGCCATAAAATCCTTCGCTGCTGATCAACTGGACTACGTTCATGTCAGCGCCGCCTGCGGCTCAAAGATCCCATCCGGTTGGGCTGGTTCTTCCTCTTCTTCCAGCGGTTGTTCCTGTTCCAGCGTCCAGCCGCGCGCAGCCAGACCGGCAATCACCCACATGTATCCGTTCACCTGCAAGAAGCTCCAACGGTCTCCAAAGAAATTGGCCACCACAACACAAACCACCCATCCCGCCAGGCCCAAACCCAGTGAGCGCACCAGCGGATCGGCCGCTCTCCAATGCATCACCAGGCCGACCCACCACAAACGAAACAACAGCCAAAGGAACAGCAACAATCCCACAACGCCCGTTTCCACCAGAACTTTGACAAAGTAGTTGTGCGTATCTTTGTAAATGCCGACACGGCCCATGTAGGAATAGGTATTGAAGCCGGTTCCGATAATCGGACTGGTGTCGAAGACGCGCATCGCGTCCTCCCAAAGATCCACTCGAATCTCCGAAGAATGGTCCAGCCCCCCATCCTTGGTGTCCCAGGTCATGAACACACGTTCGCGCACGGCGTTCGGCACCACTGCTGTCCAAACCAGTCCGAAGACCAGCATCAACACCAGCAACCTGCGCATCTTGACCAACCCGATGAAGAGAAATCCGGCAACCACCGCGGCATATCCGCCGCGAGAGAGGCTGAAGGTAAGGCAGAACAGCGACGCCAGCGCCAGTGCCGCATAACCCCAGCGGAGCAGCCGCCGCTTCTCGTAGCCGGCGAGCGCCACGGCAAGAGTGGCGAACTGCGCCTCAAACGCGGCCAGACCGTTTACGCCCGCATAGCCCATGGCGCCCGGATCGCGCAAATCGTCGTTGTACTCGGAAAAGTCGCGGCCGGAAATCGTGCTCCAGAAACTCTTGTCCAGAGCTAGGGCACCCAAGCACATCAGCACGATCAGAATCAGAATCTGCTTTCGGTTCTCGACGGCCGCGGCCGTCAGAAAGAGAAAGCTGGGCATCAGGATGTATTCGCGCCAGTCGGCAAACCGAGCGTCATTGGCCAGAAAGAAAGGAAGCGGCTGCTTGAGATACAGCGAACCCCAGCACAACGACGCAAATGTGAAAACGCAAAAGACGATCAGCACGGTATTCCACGGCGTTCGCCCCAAAACGGACCTGCGCTTGAGCAAAAGACCGAGGGCGACGCCCAGCAAAATAAGGCCGACCACGCTGCTGCCCAGCGGATAATCTTGTAGCCGGTACCGGATCGTTTGCAGGGGAATCATCGGCACCAGGACATATAGCCCGGCCATCGGGCGTTTGAAGATGCTATAGAACATCAGCCAGACTGCCAGAACGTACAACGTACCGCCGAGATACCCCTCCAGGCCGAAGTTGATCATGCGGTCTCCTGCCCAACCACGATCGCGGATTGACTCACGCTTCTCGGGGCGGGGCTATTCGTGCGACGCCGCATCGCCTGCCAGATTTTCCAAAACGTCGCGTATTCGAACATCGCCGCGGAAAAATGTCCACTCAAACCCACCAGATCTTCCTGCTGGATGTGCGCGCGCGGAATCGTCAACGGATCTGTCTCCGGCAGCCAGGCCTCGCGTTCCGTGGTAAACGCCCGCCGGAAACCGCGGGCGGCCAGTTGCTCGCGTACATCCGCCGACCAGTCTCCGTTCGGATAAGCGAAAAGATCACATTCGTGGTCCAGCATCGCCTCGAAGGTCTGCTTCGACTTCGTAATTTCCTCGGCCGCGACATCGAGTGAGACTGCGGTCAAAATCGGATGTGCGTGGCTATGCGAACCGAAGCGAATGCCGTGCCGCAGCATCTCCCGTACTTGGGTCCATTCGAGCGTCGCATCCACACACTGGGTCTTGGGATCGTCCTGCTCGCCAGTTTGGTTGAGCACCATCCGGACATGCCGATCGCGCGCCTCCGGCGAGCAGTATTTCAAGCTCTCGACCAATGCTTCGATCAGCGCCTCGGCGCGTCTGCCGCATCGCTGGCGTAAACAAGGACGGAGGACGCGTCGCACCTGCTCCGGCCAGAAAGGTGAACTCTGGCCAGTCAGTCCGGTACACAGAAACACCGTGGCCGGAATCCCGAAGTCGCACAGCACGGGCAGCGCGTTGACGTAGTTGTCCTGCCAACCGTCGTCCATGGTGAAGGCAACCCGCAAACGATTATTGATCTCGCCCGGCTGGGCGTCGAAAACATCAACCGGTTGGTAGTGTTTTGACGTGTAGCGGACTAGCCTTCGAAACGTGCGCTCGCGCACCACGATGAACGGCAAGCTGTCGGTTTCCTCAAATGCGGTGTCGTCCAGGATGCGATGAAATGTGAAAACGACGATCGCTCCGCGGCGCCGCAGTTCCCGTTTGGCCCACCAGATGGCGCCCGAGATGTACAGCGCGCGCACCCACAAAGCCTGTGCCAACGCATGCACGCCATCCATCAGACGCCCGATGTAAAACAGCCAATCGAACGGTGCTGCTCTCATGAAGCAATCCTGTGCTTGAGAGTGCGCAGACGGGTGTACATCCACACCCGCGGCCCCGGCCGGCGAATCAGTGCCCAGACCAACTGGCGGCGGCCAGTAGACATCCATTCTTTGTAGGCGGAGTCTCCGGCGAGAAAATCGAATTCGTCCAGACCGGCCTGGCGGCAGTATTCCACCGCCATGGCCAGAGTGACCACGCCCGGGCTCAGCCGTTTGTCATCGGTATAGTTGTATCCGCACTGGTAAAAATATGCCTTGTTCTGGTGCAGCAGGTTATAGAGCAAGCCAACCGTCTGCGATCCCGCCGAAATCCGGAGCATCTGAATTTTGCCCGCCGCAAAGCCCCTGCGAACAAAGCTGCGATGAAAGGCGGTAAAGCGGCTGGAACTCCAGATTCCGCGGCGGCCCAAGGCTTCAAACCGCCGGCAATTGAGAACGGCGAGTTCCTCCAGCATGCAAATCGCTTCTTCCACGGTTGCAGCCGCTTCCACCCTGAGCTCGCCCTGGTGCGAGTGGTAGCCCATCTTCCGCTGCACGTATTTGCCGCGACCCGGTCCGAGAGCTTTGCTATAGGAAATGCCGGCTGTTCTTAGCGCGGCCAAATCCACGTGATAACTGGCTTGCCACTGTTCCTCGATTTCCAAACCGGCAAACTGCAACTTCAAAACGTCGTAGGCGGGTCCGGAACAAAAGCCATCCAGTTTGCATTCATCCCAACTTTGTTGCATCAGATATTCAGCCAATGCGCCCGCCGTCTCGCCTTGCCAGCCGGGGCGGCACAGAATATCGTTCAACTCCACGTAAAGCGTGTCCGCCGACGGCTCCCCGGAAGCGTTCAGCGAGACCTTGCGCAAGGGCTGGGTGAGAGTGGGTGCGCTGCGGACCAGCAAGCAGGCGCCGACGTCTTGGCCCGCCGAACGGAACGATACGATGGAAGCGTCCACCACATCGCCGAACGTTTCGAGCCAGGTCTCCATCCAAAGCGGAGAAAGGAAAACGGAGTATTCGGCGCCTTCGGCCAGCTTTTCCCAACGGGGCGCAAACTGAGGCCACTTCGATGCCGGCTCAACGATTCGCTCCAGCGGAACGCGTGCGGGCAACGCGGACAAATCCGGCAAACGCTCCCTACTGGTGACAGGTAGACTCATGACGGAAAACTAGCAGTTCTTCCCTTCGGTAGCCGTCTTCAGCGGAAGACCGCGGTTGGCGGCTTCTTGCCGCTCAAACAGCCACTCGACATCGCTCTCCAGCGCCGTGGCAATGCGCAGACGCAAGTCGGCGCTAGGCTCGCGAAAACCATTCACCACCTTGCTCAAGACCGTTTCGTCCACTGCCAGGATTTTCGCCAGCCGGTTCTGCCGAATGCCGGACCTCCACAACTGCAATTTCAGGTTTGGATACATGGTTCAGGAAAGCTCCGGCTCCTTTTGAGCGTAGTAATAATCGTTGTCGCGGTTGCCCCACAGAAACCAGTCGGGCACAGCGTTGAGCAAGGTCCCCAGTAACTTTTCCTTCGGTACATCCTCCAGAGCTTTTTGAAACAATGAGCGCTTGGTATGATCCGGCCGCAAGACCAGCAGCACTGCGTCACTCACGTCCTGCACCAGTTGAAAGTCGGCGACCGCGGCCACGGGAGTGGTGTCGATAATGATGTATGAAAACGAGGACCGGAGGTTCTTTGCGATGCGCTTCCATTGCGTGGAATCGAGCAGCTCCGCGGGGTTTCCGCCGACTTCGCCGCAAGGCAACACGTGCAGGCTGGGAATTTCCTCCACGCGCACGATGGCCTCTTCCAGCGAACATTTCTCGCGCAGCACTTCAGTAAGGCCGGGAGAAGCGGGAATTCCCAGAGAAGTGGCGACTCGGCATTGCCGCAGATCGGCGTCCACCAGCAGCACACTGGCGTCGGTCTTCAACGCCAACGTGCCGGCCAGGTTGATCGACGTCACCGTTTTCCCATCGCCCGGACTCGCGCTCGAAATGGCGATAATCTTCGGATGCGCTGGATGCAGAAGAATATTCGTGCGCAGCATCCGGTATTGCTCGGCGGTCCTGCTGTCGCTGCCATCAAATGGAAATAGCGGCCCGGTTTGCAAGTGCAGACTAACTGTTCGGTAATTAGCCGGTCTGACTTCAAGCAAATCGGGGTTGCCGGTAAAGGGAATCTCGGTATCCAGGCTGGGTCCGTCTCCGTTCTCGATGGAATCCACCAGCGCAGTCATCGCTGCATCGTCCCGCCTTTTCATCGCGGTAAAAAATCGACTCACTTCTTCCTCCAGTTGGTCAGGAACTGCACGGCGAAATTGCCCTTCGGCGGCTTACCGTTCGTGTGAGCTGTCACCAGTCTCAGTCGCGCAAGCCAACTTTTCACGAGCGAAACCTTGGGTGGCTCGGCATCGCGCCGGACGAGTTTGCGCACGCGCACTGGTTCGCGCAGCGCGTGGGTTGTTGGGGCCACCGGCGATGCCGGCAGCGACGGCGCTGGCAGCGAGGACGCGACTGGTTTCACCGCACGCTCGGATCGTTGAAACACCGAGGGCCGCGGCCGGGTGGCTGCTTGCGCACGAACTCTTTCGCTATCAACCAGCATGTCGGGTTTAATGGCGGGCGGGCGGGCGGCTTCAGCCACGGCCTCCATTGGTTCGCCGTTGACTGGCTCGGGAACAACGCCGGCCACTTTTCCGTTCGCCGCGTGAGCCGGCTTGTGGCCGTTCCCGTTGCCATTCCCATGGTCGTGGCCGTTGGTTTCGGGAATCCGGTGTTTGACCACGCGAACCGGAACCTCGTGGGCGACCGCTTCGCCGGACGGAGCTTCCTCCGGCGGGAACTCCTCGAGCGGCACGGGCAGGTCCAGGTCGCGCACCACCTCGAGAATTTCGTCGGCGTCCACTTTTCTTACTTGCTGGCTAAACGCCAGCAACAACGCGCTATCGCAAATGGAATTCACCAGCCGCGGAATACCGCGCGACCACTGGCCAATCAGCGTCACGGCGTCGTTGGTAAACGGGTGTGGCTCCGTACCGCCAAATCGCGTCCAGCGATAGGCGATAAACGCTTCCACTTGGCGCGCGGCCAAAGGATCGATTTGCAGCCGCACGGCAATGCGCTGCTTCAGTTGCCATAAGTCCGGATGACTGAGAACGGTCTTCAGCTCGGGTTGTCCGGCCAGCACGATTTGCAGCAGCTTGTCCTCGCCGGTCTCAAAGTTGGTTAGCAGCCGGATCTCCTCGAACACGTCGTGGCTCAGCTTGTGTGCCTCGTCGACAATTAATACAGCCGTCTTGCGCGCCCGGTGCGTCTCCGTCAGGAGTTCTTCCAGCTTGAGCAGCCGTTGGGTCTTGCTCGCCGGCATGTCGCGCAAGCCAAAGTTGAAGAGCAGGAGCTCGAGGAATTCCGCCGGTGAAAGCAGCGGATTGAATACAACACTACAACGGGCGCTGGATTCCTTGGAGAGCTCCACCAGCCGCCGCAGCAGCGTGGTTTTACCGGTGCCCGCTTCGCCGGTCAACACCACAAAACCCTTGCGGCTGAACGCTCCGTAGGTGAGGCCGGCAATCGCTTCGCGGTGCGCTGTTGTTAGAAACAACGAACTCGGATCCGGGGTCATCGAGAACGGGTTTTTCTTGAGTCCGAAGAATTGGTAATACATTGCGGCTACTCTCGCCCTCCCCAACTGAACGCGGCTGGCTCTGTCCTGGCGGAGATGCGGCCCAATACCAGGACCTTTGCGGGCAGCTCCCACTCGCCCAGAAACACGTCTTTTTTCAACTCACGAGCCAGGCTCAGCGCCAGGCCCAGGGCGAGACCTCCCAACGCGCCGGCAATATACATTGCTCGACGGCGTGGCTTGATCGGCGTTTCCGGCGGACGCGCCCGTTCCAGAACCGTGAAGCGCTCCGACTGTTGGCTCTTCTCCATTTCGGTCGCCATCTCAGCGGAAATCTTCTTGTCCAGCAGCGACCGGTAGTTCCCCTTCGACGTTTCGTAGTCGCGCGTGAGAGCCGCCATTTGCTGCTCGCGAATGGGTAGTTTCTCAACCCGGGCCTGATACTCCGCCATATCTTTCAGGATTCGCTGCCGCTCCAACATGCGGCCCTTGATTTCCTGGTCCAGGACCTGCAGTTGCGTGCGAGTGGCGGAGGCACGTTCCTTCTGCCGGTCCAACTCCACTTGAAATGGAGTGCCCTCAGCGCCGGTCGCGGCGGCAACCACGGGGGCCTCACTGCTTGCGGCCGGAGGATTCTTTTCTTCTTCCGCCGCGGCCTGCTCCAACTCGCGCTTCACCCGGCGAACTTCCGGATGGTCGTCGTAATAGCGCTGGCTCAAGTCATTCAATTGGGCTCGCAGCCGAACGGAAGCCGGCACGGGAGCGGTGCTGTTGGGCAGCGCGGCAATGGCTGGGTTAGCCGCGGCGGCTGTGGCCGCCCGCGTCAAAGTCGACACCGAACTCTCGGCGAAACGCAGACTGTTCTCGAGCACCAGTTTGTTCTGCTCGGCCCGCGCCGTCGCATCCTGATTGCCCTGCAACTCCTGCTGCAAACGCGAAAGCGCCCCCATTAAAGCTGTTTCCTGCTGCGGAAGTTCGCCCGCCCACTTCAGCTTGTAGGTGCTCAGTTGCCCTTCCTGCAAATCCAAACTTTTCTTGGCCTGTTTCAATTGGTTTTCGATGAACTCGGACGTTCCCTCCGCGCGCTGTTCCCGAGTCTTCACGTTCTGCGTGACAAACAGATCCGCTACTTCGTTCACCACGCCCGCGGCAATCGACGGACTTGGCGCTTCGTACGCCACGCGGAACGCGCCCGGCCGGCCGAGGCTGAAGCCGCGCTCCAGCGTGATGTCCAGGTCGTGCCGCAGTTTCTCCACCAGCTCTTCTTGGGCCTTGGTCTTGCGCATGCCCGGATACAAGTTGTATTTGTCGAGGATCTGCTCCAGTCGCGTCACGGTGAGAACCTGTTGGCTGATCGAGTTGAGACTGTCCTGCACCGAGACTTGGACCGTGGAGGCGACAAACTTCTCGGGGATCTTCTGGGAATCCACCAGAATGATCGCTTCCGCCTGATAGACGTCGGCCAAGCCATGCACTATCAAATAGGCCGTTGCGCTGAAGGCGATCCATATGAGCAAAGCGAGCCACCGCTGCTTCCACAACATGCGGATGATTGAGCGGGGCAAAAATCTAGGCTGCGGAGCGAACGAACTAGTGGCTTGTGGCACGTGGTTCGCACCCGCCTTTCTGAAGAGTTGTCAACATCTTGTTGTCGAGGGGCCTTTGCATTTAGAAGTCCAATCGGAAAAGCTATTCGCTTGAACAGCTCCCACGCTGCAGTCGCAATGAGAAGGAAAGTGCTTGGGATTTGCTGACAAGATTTGGGAAGTTCGTGGTTAGGGCGTGGTCTTCTGACCTCCGCCCAAGGGACCGCCGTTTCCTCCCAAGGGAGTAGGAACGGGAACAAAGATAAACGTAAGCCGCACCACTTGCGCGCTCAAGTTGTTGTTGTATACCGCCACAGGCGCCAGACTGCCCAGGCTGCTCTTTAGATAGCCGTAGCTGAAGCTCATAGACATCCTGCGGCTCAGTGCGCGTGTCACACCAGCGCTAGCTTCCCAATTAGCGCCGTCACCTAAAGGGCCGCCGGTCAATCGTTGATAATCCAGCTCCAGGTAAGTGGACCAGTTGCGACCCGCCTGATGCCATCGCCATGCGCTCTGGACGCCCTGGCTCGAAGAAGACGCCAACCCATACAGATCGCCGGCCATCCTCCGGTAGGTGGTCATGAACGAGTTTTCCCGGCCGTGGTAGCCCAGGCCCAGAGTCGTAGTGAACTGCGAACCGGCAAAGGAAATTTTCGGCAATGTCGCGGGTGTACTAGTTGGCGCATACGTACCGAAACCCGCATCTGCAAGTACAGACCACTGACGCGACAACTTGCGGGCGTAGGTACCGCCGACCACGGTAGCCCGATAGTCGCCCAGCACCGTGTGATACTCCAGTAAGGACACTTCCCCGCCGACTTCGGTCCGAGGCGTCAGCGAGTAAGTCGCGTTCACGTTTGCGTTTTCAAACCGGGACCGCGGAATCACATAATTGCCACTTTGGCTGGACCCCCCGCTGCGCGTTTGCGATTGAAAGAAGCCGCCCTCAAACGTAATTCGAATCCGAGTGGTGGGCCGATACGTCAATCCCGTGCGGCCCCCGACGGAAAGGACTCGCCCTCCGTACAACAGCGTTTGTCCAGGAGTGACGGCCGACATCGTAGTACTGACAAACGTGCCTAAATCCTGACCTCCGTTCAAAGCGCTGCTGGGCTGCAGAGCGAACTCCACCACGCTGCTGTCGTCGGCAGTCGCTACCAACGAGAACTTCCACTTAGGGGAGAAGCGCGATTCAAACACCACCTGCATGTTCTGGTTGAAGCCTTGCAGTCCGGTCAAGCCGTAGTAGTTGGAATAGGAAGGCGTGTAAACGGCGTCGAACCGGTTGACGGGGCCAGTGTGCGAGTAGCCGGTTGTAATCGCCCCCACGCCATAACAATCGCAGCCTAGTTGGCGGAAATCCGACCCGTTGCCGAGCAGCCCCGAGACGGACGAGTATCCCACAGAACCGCTTACTTGGTAGACATGAAGCCCATTCTTGGCAACGGCCGCGGGCGGCCCGTCAGCCGTGTCCGGATCTGGAATCACCTCTTGCGCCAGGATCGGGCCACTCGTGAAAAGCGCTGCGAATAAAGCCAGGCTAGAGAATTTCCTAACGCTCCCCGAGATTCGGCTGGGACGGCAAGGGTTTCGGACAACATCCCAATTTTCTTCCCACATTCGACGAGTCTTCATTGCGGCACGACCACCGTATCCCCGGGCTGCAGGGTGATATTTTCTTCGCTGTGCTTGCCCTGGATGACGGCCGTGTAATCGAACGGCAAGCGCACTTCTTTGCCATTGTCGCGGCGCAGGATATAGATCTTGCCGCGCTTGGCGTAGTCGGTCAGTCCGCCTGCTTCGGCTACGGCTTGCAGAACGGTGAGCGGCCCTTTGATGGTGATTGGCCCTTCTTTCTTCACCGCGCCAATCAAGTAAACCTTCTCACTGTGCACCTCCTTGACGATTACGGAAACATCCGCTCCCCGAAAGAAATGCGCGAATTTCAGGGATAGTTGTTTCTCAAGTTCGATGGGAGTCAAACCGGCCGCTTCCACTTCCTTCACCATGGGCATGGAAATGAACCCATCCGGCCGCACGACCACCGATTGCAGCGATGCCTCGGGCTCCTTCCAGACATTGATTGCCAACACGTCACCCGCCCCGATCACATAGTGAGAGGCGGTTTGCGCCGCTTGGGGATCGGCCGCCCACGCTGTGCATGTACCAGCCAAAGCGCACCAAAAGAGGCTGGTTGCAACACGCAAAAAACTGGACTGTGGGTTTCGCTGGCGCATAGTTGGTTCAGAAGTGCTAAGCAATACGGTTGCCAACAAATTGATGGCAAACCTGCTGCTTAGGCCGCACCGTCGCTCACGGGGCCGGCCACATGATAGCTTTCGATGCAAAAGGCAACGCCAAATCGTTCCGCACCGCCCTCAGTTCCGTCCGGCTGGACGGCCTCCACTCGAATCACACGCAGGTTGCATCGAAGGCGCGCCCGGAGGCGCGACGACCGCGTTAAACCCGCGATGTCCAGGATAGAGTCGAACTGCTCGCCGCACGCAAACCGCTCCTCGCACACGCTGTAGAAGCCGCCAATGCTAATGTTCTGCGTCGTCAACCGGATCACCTCCGATCCCCGGAAGATGTGCGCGGGCACTTGCAAGTCTACGCGTGCGTGCTTTCGCCGCTCCGCAAGGTTCGGGTAAGATGACGGATCCATGCGTTGGGTGAGGGTGATCGCAGCACTGCCAGTTGCAATTTGCGACCCACTGTGAATTGATGGCTCTGGGATGGTAGCAGCAGGGTGCCTCCACCTTCAATCAACCCTGGCATCAGAACTCACAGTACTTCTTTCTGCGTCTGCGCCATCTGAGCGTCCGGTAACGGTAACTTAGTAACGCAGCGGCATCTTATTCCACAGTAGTACTTACTAGAGATAATTGACCCCAAAAATGATTGACACCGAGCTACTTAGACCTTTATCCTCAAGCTTCTTGGAGCGATCCCAGAATTTGGTAATATGCGCCGCGAAACACATCAAGTTGAAATCTTTTGGGCCATCCGGTGATTCCTATGCAGTCCACCACCCTCACCGTGATTTCCGAGGATGCCAACTTGATTGCGATGTGCCGCGAAGCGCTTCGGGAGCTCGTACCGGCGGATACCTGGGAACTCGTGACGGCAAAAGAATGCCCGGATTCGATTTCCGGAGTTTGTCTTTGGGACTACTATCCGGGACAAACCATCCTTCCCGCGTCTTCGGCCGACGCGAAGCACCTGTTCGTGGTGAGTCCTAAGGATCTGAATGCCTTTCGCGAGGCCGCGCCGCTGGCGGACGGTAGCATCCTGCTGAAACCGGTCACCAGAGCCGTCCTCCACGCCTTTCTGGGCTCCTTGGTGCCCGCTTCGCTGGTAGCCGAGCGGGATGAATTGCTCGAGTGTCTGCTCGAAGCCAATCTCAAGTTACAAGAGTACGACCGGCGCCGCACCAACTTCCTCGCCCGGGCGGTTCATGAATTCCGCGTTCCCTTGACCGCCCTGAGTGGATTTTGCGGCTTGCTGTCGGCGGGCGAACTCGGCGAACTGAACGCCAATCAGTTAGATGCGCTCCACCGCATGCAGCACAGCGTAGCTCGAATGACGCGCATGACCACGGCGATGTTTGAACTCAGCATTGCTGGACAAAAGGAGGCCGGACAAAACGAGGCTGGACAAAGCGAGGCTGGACAAAGCGAGGCTAAGCAACAGCCTCGGCTGCAAGAAGGCGACTTAGCGAAATGCGTCGAATCCGCTTTCCACCTGGTGCAGCCACTCGCCCAGGAGAAAGATCTGCGATTGATCGCCGGCGATCTGACTCCAGCGGAAACACCGCTGTTTTTTGAGAGCGAGCAAATTGAGCAGGTCCTGGTCAATCTGTTGGACAACGCCTGCAAGGCCTCGCCTCGTCACGGTACTATCGAGGTCCGTGGCTATCCATATTTCTGGGAGCGGCGATTCCTGACTGGCAAAGCCGGTCCCAACGATCGGCGGCGCACCAACCTGCCGGCCCCGAATTCCTATCGAATCGACGTCTGCGATCAAGGCCCGGGTGTGCGCCCTGAGCACCTGGAGAGTGTCTTCGAGGAATACACATCCTATTTCGGCTCGCATGACCGCTCCGGCGGCGGGCTCGGACTGGCCATCTGCCGGCTGATCGTGGAACGCCACCATGGACGGATCTGGACCACCTCTCAGCCGTCCGGCGCAATGTTCTCTTTTGTAATACCCTATTCTGCGGCCAAACGGGCGCAGAAAGCGCCCCCGCGCGGGCAAAGATCTCAAACCGCGTGACGGATTCAACCATGCTCGACACCAACCTGCCCGATTCGAACACGTCACAACAAACCATTCTCATCGGGGAAGACGAAGGTGAGGTCCGCGGTTTCCTGGAGATGACTCTGCGCTGCCAAGGTTACCAGATTAAACTTGCAGAAAATGGCGAGGAAGTCCTGGCCCAACTGCGAGAGCATCGGGCGATCAGCGCCGTGCTGCTGGACATCATGATGCCCAACAAGGATGGGATCGAAACACTGCGCGAGATTCGCCAGTTCGACGGCGAACTCCCGGTGGTCATGCTCTCCGGACTCGCCACTCCGATAAAGATCGTTGAGGCGATGAAGTTCGGAGCAACGGACTTTTTGGCCAAGCCGGTGACGCATGAGCATCTCCGCTTCACTCTGCGTAAAGCCCTCAGCGGTACTCACGCCGGAACCTCTGCCAGCGCCGCTCCGCCCGCGCCAACGGCGGCGGGTATGTTCTACGGCTCCCACCTTGAAATGCGCGAGATCCGGAAAGTCATCCGGAAGATCGCCCATAGTGACTGTCCCGTGATCATCCAGGGGGAAACCGGAAGCGGAAAAGAGATGCTGGCGCGGGAGGTGCATGACCAATCACCCCGTTCGGCCAAGCCTTTTCTCAAGCTCAATTGCGCCGCCGTGCCCTCCGAACTGATGGAGAGCGAGCTGTTCGGCTATGAGCGCGGCGCCTTTACCGGCGCTTACCAACGCAAGGCCGGGATCTTTGAACTGGCCGACGGCGGCACCCTTTTGCTGGATGAAATCGGCGACATGGATTTGCGGCTGCAGGCGAAACTACTACAGGTTCTGCAGGACCACGAGTTCCGCCGGCTGGGCGGCCGCGAGTCGGTCCATGTGGAGGTTCGGATCATCGCCGCCACCCACCGCAACCTGGAACAGGCGATGGTCAACAATACGTTTCGCGAGGACCTCTTCTATCGCCTCAACGTGTTCACGCTCCATCTGCCGCCCCTGCGGAGCCGCGCCGAAGACATTCCCGGCATCGCCAGGTTTCTGCTGCGAAAGTACTCCCATGCTCACGATCGCGAGCATCTGTTGACGCCGCGACTGTTCGCGGCTTTGCAGGACTACGCTTGGCCGGGAAATATTCGCGAGTTGGAAAACGTGATCCGCCGTCTGATCGTGTTGGCCGACCCCGAACTGATCGTCGCGGAACTGGCCAGAAACAAGCTCCGCCGCACGCCCCCAGAAACCGTGGAACTCCCGGTTTCCGAGACCTCGCCGCTGATTCTGGAACACGTGCGGCAGCACAACGACAAGAACGAGACCGCGGCCATCCTCGCTGCCCTGGAGTCGACCCGCTGGAATCGCAAACAAGCGGCTGCGCTGCTCAAGATCGACTACAAGGCGCTGCTCTACCGCATGAAGAAACTGGGCATCGGCAGCCAGTAGCTTCAATCGCGCCGTTTGGAGAGCAGCCAGTGGCGCACCGTGAGATAGTGCTCGCCGGCAACGGTTTTCGCCAGCTTCTTTGCCTTCCACGACGCCGCTTGCCTCATCCCCGATTGCCACTCCCCCGCAGCCAGTGCTGCCGCTTCCCTTGCCGGCGTGCCGGCCAAAATTGCATAGCGGCCCAGGATCGCGCATCCGTCGACCTGCGCGACATCCTGCGTCGGCTCCGAATTGAAGAGAAATTTCAGACCGGCCGCTGCCGCCGCCTGGGCCACTGCAAGCGAGTAGTAGCCGTCGGAGACGGACGCAGTGGCGACACGCTCGCCTAGAAGATCGCTCAGCACTACGCAGCTCTCTGACCATTCCGCCAACAGCTCCTCCGGGCCGAGCTGCGACATGCGCGAGGGGTGCGAGCGTGTGTGACTGCCGATGATGTGCCCACGCCGGCGGAGATCGCGGATGGCAGCCGCATCCAGAAAACCCGGATTGCCAATCCAGTCGGTGGTGATAAAGAAGTGGCCACGCCAGTTGCGGCGTTCGAGTTCCTCCGCGGCACAGGTATCGGCTCCGGCGCCCCCGTCGTCAAAGGTCAGGAAGACGGGCCTCGCGTGTTGCGCCGGGGACGTGGCGGTGGAGACAGTGCACCGGCGATCGGCAATCGCATCCAGGTGTTCCCGGAATTGCTCGCGGCTCAGGCTATAGTGCGCCGCGGCCGCCCGGCGCGCAGTCTCCGGAGCCGAGCCTGGCTCGACGATATCGTGATAGCCCAGTGAGATTGCTTTTGCCAACACGGTACAAGTTCTATCTCATCACAGTTCAATTCGGCGGGCCGTCACCGCAACACAGGCTCTCCAGAAACCCATTCGCAAAGCCCCTCGAATTGCGCCAAGGGGACACTGCTGCGATAGGTCTCAAGCGAAGGAGTTCGGACTCGAGCCCGCAGTGTCCTCCGCGTCCGAGCCACTATGGTGTGCCAGGCTTGGTAACATTCGCTGGCAGGCCTGGGCGACTAACTCCGGGCGATCAAGTTGAATCCAGTGGCCGGCGCCATCGGCGAGGATATGTTCTCCAAAAGAGACGCTACGGACCACAGCTTCGCGCTCCTGGCGTTCGGCCTCGGTTGCCGTGCTGGCGGAAATCACGCAGACCAGCACGTCGGGTAACGTACCGAGTGAGGCAAGCGATGCCGCGCTGGCCGGCAACTGCTCCAGGTGTGAAGCCATCCCGTGAAAACATTTCGGATCGCACCAATGCGCCCGCACCAGCGGCCACGATGCTCGGGGAAGCTTGCTGACCTCGCTCACCAGGCGGGACGCAACGCTTGCGCCCTGACCGCTCGCGATCTTTGCAATGCGCTGCGATACACCGCTGTTTCCGGAGAGCAGCCGCGCCAAGGCAAAACGGACTAGGCCGATATGCGCGAGCCAGGCGCCTCTCCGCGAGAGCCTCACGGCGCGGCGTAAGCGGCGAAGCGAGGACTCGGTGGGCCGCGCCCATTCCGCAACCGCCACCGGATCCACCAGCACCAGCCCACTGATCTCTTCCGGATACGCGGCCGCGTAGGCTCGCACCAGCAGCCCGCCGTAGGAGTGACCTACCAGCAGGTAGGGAGCCGTTGCGCCAGCCGCTTGTAAGAGAATGCGCAATTCCGTGATGCTCTGTTGCAAAGTGCGCGGTCCGCGCGGGGGGTCGCTCCACCCCAATCCCGCACGATCGTAACTGAAGGTACGCGCAAACGCCGCCACGCGGGACTGTACCAATTCCCAACTCACGGACGAGGCCGCGATTCCGGCTTCGAAGATCACCGTGGATTCTCCCGCGCCTCTTTCGAGCAGATGAAGCCGGGTGCCTTCCACCTCCACCATGCGCCCGGGAGGCGGAAATCCGCGAACGTCGCGGCTGCGGCCCAACCACTGATACACCAGTCCGCTGACCAGAAGAAGGCAAACCAACCCGACAGGAATCACGGTTTGCCTAACGCAATCGAGACGCTGGTGTCAGAAAGCTCCAACCGCAGAACGTCGCCAGACTTCACGGTCACGGGCACGCCGGGAACCGTGTAGGATCGCTGAGCATTCACGGTTAACAACGGTGTGACTAGCGAGGAAACACCGTTCCGCTCGAGATATACACTGAGCGTGCCGGCCAACGCAGGCCTCACCGTTACGCGGATTGCATCGGACTCTCGGACATCCGCGGCCAGTACCGGAACTTCCCGCCCATCCGATTCCCGCCGGAGCAGTGTGTAGTTCAGCGAAGAGGTGGCAGCTTTTTTGGCCGCGAACGCACTCCGATCACGCGGAATGGCTTCCATTTGCGCCTGGCTCTGCATGGCGTTCGGACCGGAAAGCGCTCCACGGGCCAAGCCGTTGGCCGTGGCGGGCGGCGCTGGAGCTTGAGGCGCTGCGGCCTCCGATCGCACCAGCGACACCGAGTCCTTCTTCTCCAACGTGTCTTTGGCCAATGCCGGCGGTTGTTGTCGGGCCTTGACCATCGGTTGTGAGCGAACGGGCGCCGGAGCCTCCGCCTTCAATTCCGGCGGCTGTGGTTTGTCCGCCGGCGCTATCACCGGCGGACGCACCGGCAACTGTGGTTGGTTCGCGCGCGCGGCCAATGCAGGCTGCACCGGCGTCTGTGGTTGGTTCCCCGGCGCCGTCATTGGCGGCTCTGACGGTTTGGCAAGCTGTGAAACCTCGACCGCCGTCTTGGGCTGGCTTCCCCAGTAAACGGCCACCAACGCGAGCGCCGCCACCGCCGCGCTGGCCCCGCCCCAAGCCCACCAACGCGTCCACCAGCGCGTGATCTCCACCGATGGCGTTTCCAACGCTTGCCGGATCTCGGCACGCGCCACTCGGTCATCCAGAACATCCTTCAACGCCTGCTCCCGCTCCAGCGCATCGAAGAGCTCCTGGTCATCCAGGGCAGCCGCCAGCAGCGCCTTGCGATCTTCCTCGGTGAGCGAGTTGGTGGCGTAACCGCCCAACAGCTTCATCGCTTCGTCGCGAGTCAATGCTTGTGCTCCATTAGTTCCGCCAACTGCTTGCGGCAGCGAAGGTCCCAGGTATAAACAGTATTCAAGTTTGCGGCGCCCAGGGTCACCTGGATTTCAGCGAAGGTTCTTCCATCCAGCTTCAGAGCCAGCAGCTTGCGGCAGCGCTCTCCCAACTGGGCCACAGCCTGTTTCAAACGCGCCGTCGTTTCGCGCCGCTCAGCTTGCAACAGCGGGTCCGCCGCGCCATCCATCAGAGGCAATTCGTCCACCGGAACGGCGGTGTGCTCTCCTCGACGAACAATCTTGCGGCGCAACCCCATCATCTTGAAACGGACGATCCGCAACGCCAGCGGTAACAACTCTTCTAACGGCTCCACGTGGCTGTATTTTTCATGGATGAGAATCAAGACCTCCTGGGCCAGATCTTCGGCGGCGTCCCTCTGTATACGAGATGCCGCAAAGCCAACAATCCTTTCGCGCAGCTTGCGTAACAATTCGTCCCGCGCGGCCCCGGGTGTGGCTTTGGCGCCCGTGCTGGAGGACGGCGTCATCGTTTGTCCTATTCAAAGCATATATCGAGTCTTATAGTTAAGTTATGAGACCGAGCGTCACGTTTGGCAAACTTTTTGGCATCGAAGTCGGCTTGCACTATAGCTGGCTGCTGATCGCGCTTCTCATCGTGATGTCGCTCGCGGGTCAGTTTTCCAGTAAGCACAGCGACTGGAGCGAAACAGTGGTCTGGTCGATTTCCATCCTCACCGCGCTTTCCTTCTTTGCGACGCTGGTGGCTCATGAGCTCTCCCATGCCCTGGTGGCGCGCTCCCGCGGCATCGCTACCCGATCCATCACGCTCTTCGCCTTGGGAGGCGTGGCGGCCATTGAAGAAGAGCCGCACGATCCGAAAACCGAGTTTTGGGTGGGAATCATCGGACCCATCACCAGCGCGGTGATCGGCGGTGTCTGCTTGCTTCTCTCGCACGCGCTGGCGTCGCCTTCGGAAACACCGCTCAGCGCGATGCTGCTCTGGCTGGGTTACATCAATTTCACGCTGGCGGCGTTCAACCTGATTCCCGGGTTTCCCTTGGATGGAGGACGCATTTTTCGCGCGCTCATTTGGTGGTACACCAAGGACGGCGCCAAAGCGACGCGCATCGCCGCTCGCAGCGGCCAGTTTGTGGCCATCTGTTTCATCGGACTTGGCATCTTTCGCTTCTTTGCCGGAGAAGGCTTCGGCGGTTTGTGGATCGCCTTCATCGGTTGGTTTCTGCTGCAGGCGGCCGGCGCGACTCGCTTGCAGAATCAACTGACCGGCATCCTCGACGGCGTCCACGTCGGAGACTTGATGGCGCAGGACTGCGCGATCATCGATCCGCAAACCAACCTGCATCAGTTCGTCGAAGAACATCTGCTGCGCAGCGGCCGGCGCTGCTTTGTGGTGGAGCGCGACGGCGAGATGCTCGGCCTCATCACGCCCCACGAGCTGACAACCATCGACCGCAAGTTGTGGCCTTTCAAAACGGTCGGTGACGTCATGTTGCCCCTGGAGCAAGTACACACCGTAACGCCCGCCACGCCGGTGTTAGAAGCGCTGGAAACCATGGGCCGCGACGACGTGAATCAATTGCCGGTGATGACCGATCGGCACTTGGATGGCGTGATCACGCGGAATAACATTCTGCAGTATCTGCAGACCCGGGCGGAGCTGAGCGGCCGAGCGTGATGAGCATGAGTGCACCGCGAATCGCTGTATGCTGAGGGTCGCGGCTCTTGCCGATCCGCAGCAGAATATTGCTGTCGAGCAGGCAGGCGCCGCCTTCAGCCATCAGTCGTGATCCCGACACAGACTTTCGCGCGAGGAGGCCTCATCCGGAAGCAAGGGAATCTTGTGCGAGAACTGCGCCATCTCCTGAAGCGTGAGGTCAAGCTGATCTTGACTCAGCGTCTTTGCGCCGGGCCGAACAGAAGTCGCTTCTTCCAACAGACTGGCAGCGTAAGCACCGATGTCAACGCCGTGTGCAGCCGCCTGACGGCTCAGTGCGACCTGAACTTCGGGTTTGATATCAACAATGATCGTCATCAGCGTTGCTCGTCTTCTCTATTGTCCCCTGATTGTTGCGTCCACCAGGGACGACTAGTCCTGGATATCTCCGCCCCGGCGTGACTGTTCTACAGACCAGAGCCGAGCAGAGCGTGATCAGGCTGCCACCAGCGCGATGAATCAGAGACAATGAGGCGGAGGACGTATTTCGATGACGATCACAGTGCCGCTTCATCCTCAAGAGGAGGCTAAACTCATGGCTTTGGCACGGGTAAAAGGTCTGTCCACGGGCGCCCTCGTTCGTGAGGCGCTTGACAAGCTTCTCGCCGAGGCGCCCCGCGCGAGTTCGGCAAAAGAACCCACCCGCTCCCTGAGAGGTCTTCTAGCGAAATACGGATCGGCGCCGTCGGCTGCGGAGATCGACCAGAACCGGGCGGAAATGTTCGCCAACTTCGCTCGCGATTGATTCCGTGACGAATTGATGATAGCCGCCATCGCGGATACCCACACGGCGATTTGGTATCTCTTCTCCGACGAGCGATTGGGGCGTGGGGCATCGGCCTTCATTGATGCGGCCGTCGAAAATGGAAACCACATCGGCGTGTCAGCGATCAGCCTTGCGGAAATGGTTTACCTCATCGAGAAAGAGCGCATCTCGACAACAGCGCTAGACGATTTGCTGGTCGCTCCCGGCGATCCGAGGAGCGTGTTTCAGCAAGTTCCGCTGGATGACAAGATCGCCGTGAACATGAAGCAAATCCCGCGACAGGAAATTCCGGATATGCCGGACCGGATCATCGCCGCCACCGCCCAATTGTACGGCGTGCCCGTTCTCAGCCGCGATGCCCGCATCCGGTCCGCGATGATCACGACCGTCTGGTGAGCGCATTCAAGTTGAGTGGCGGTCACCGGAACTCCAACGGCCCACATTGCCCCGAGACTGTCCTGTGCAGGTCGGTGGGACGGACCCAGGAAGTGCCCCGGTTCAGCAAACGAAGAAAGACACTGCTCCCACGAATGAGCGGGCGCAGGTTTCGCGCCCCGCTGATTCGGGGGAGAAAATCCGAGGGAGGCCTCCAAAAATCCGTTGCGTTCACCCCCACGGCGAGGGACCGCATCCACCAGCGGTATGGGTTCGTCAGCCACCGACTTTGCGCTTCAGGGTGCCTAGGACATCAGCGCTTTAGTGCTACGCAGGCTCCGACGAATGAGCCGCGTCTCTTGATTTCAGTTTAGCGGGAGGGTGCAAGGTATGGGAGCCTTATGCGTGGGACATCCTCCGGCAAAGTATTGAGTTGTTTTGAGAAATATTTATTTTGTTGGGCGGTGACCGCCCTTTGGGGGCCCCACCCCGCGGTCTTCCTGCAGTTTTCCGAAACGAAAGATCCGGACTATAGCGGGTGATCGATGACGGTCGCGGTTTTGCGAAACGAAAGATCCGACTACTCCGGGTGGACGGGTGTGAGGGGCGCATTAGAGTGCCCCAAAGGCGGCCGTTGGCAGGACGCGTTCGGCGCGAACTCACCTATATGGCCCCAGCCTGCGCGCATTAAGGTTCTGCCTTTTTGGCCGCGGCTGCGGTGATTGCCGTGACCTGCACTTTCTCGTGGCCGTTTGGTTCCATTTTCACCAGCACGCTCTGGTCCTCGAACCTCTTACGGAAAGCGGGGTCTTGCGGGCGGCCCTGCTCCACGTCTTCCCAGGCGAAGATTCGGTATTGGGCGGGCGCAACGCTCTTGAAGTTGAACTCGCCCTGGTCGTCGGTGAAGGCGAATTTGGTCTGGTCCATACGGCCTGAGCTGTTGCCATAGGGAATGAGATTGACGCGGGCCCGCACCACGGGCTCGCCCGCCGCGTTCTTGACCGTGCCTTCAATAGTTGCCACGTCGGTTCCCAGTAGAATGCTCAGTGGAGCGGTCTCTTTAGTCAGATCGAGCTTCCAATCAGCCAGTTGCTGATCGCCCATGGATGCCGACTTCACATACGTGTCCGGCACTGGGCGGATGAGCTGAACCGTCAAGTGGTAAGTACCCGGCCGGACGTTGCGGAGCACAAAACTGCCATCGGCGTTAGCCGCAGAACCCGGACCGTTTGGCGCATCACCATCGGGCCGGAGAGATACCCGGATGTTCTCCCAGGGATGAGTCTTCTTGTCATCCGCGCGAATCACGCCGCTGACGTCCAGGGCTGGCGAAAACGCCTGCACGCCAGCCTCGATATCCTTGTCGACGATCTCGACCGCTACGCGCGCGTAACTCTCTTTTTCGCCCTCACGTTGAACGACCGTGATCACATGCGGGCCGGGCGCAAGGTCAACAACGTCGAGCACGTCGCCCTGAGAAAACGCTTGCCGGCCGCCTGCGACTGTGGCATAGAAGAAATGGCTCCCATCAGGCTTAGATGGCAGTTTGATATGAACCGAATAAGCCCGCTGGCGGCTGAGCCGGATATCGAATCCGCGCAGTTCGGCGCCTGCAGCCACTTCAATTGGCACCGCACGCGCCTCATCGCTCACACCGGGATAGTAAGCGGGCGCCGGTTTTTCCGGAGGATGCGCGCCGCGGACCGGCATGTCCTGCGGACCCCGCATATTTTGGACCGAAGCCTGGATATAGAACGTGCCGGGGGTCAAGCCGAACATGCGGTATTCACCCTTGTCGTTCGACCTCACACGGTCTACCGGATTCAGTTGCTTTTTGCCATTCCCGTAGGTGGATACCAACGCCTCAACCTCAGCTCCGCGAACAGGGTCACCGTCTTCATCTATTACGCGCCCCGCGATTACGCCGGTGGGAATGAGACGCAGCACCAAATCCTGCACCTTCTGATCGCGCTCCAGCTTGAGCGGCGGAGGCGGCGCGCCGGTTGCTCCGCGGGCCTGAAAATGAAAGCCTTGATGATCGGCCGAGACGAGGTACGTCCCGGGTTCCATATCGCCGATGGCGAACTGGCCGTGCGAGTCGGTTTCCGTGGCGTAGCTCAGCGCGTGATCCGCGTCTTGAGCGCGGGCGATCACGACAGCTCTTCGCACGGGCTCGCCATTCAGCGAGTTGACTACCTTGCCGGCGATTTGCTGCGCGTGAAGCCCGGCAACCACAAACAGAAGATAGAAAATTGTTTTCACGGGAGTTTGCTCTTTTCGGCCTCGACGTCGTCAGCCGAGATCATCGTCAACTGAATGGACGCCTGCCCGCTGGGTGCGATGCTGACCGCTACTCCCTTACTCTCAAATGGCTTTCTAAACTCGGGTGACTGCGCCATGTTTACGTCAACGTCCTGCCAGGCAAACGCCATGTATTCACCCGGCGCGACGTCTTTGAGTGTGAAGTTCCCGTTCTGATCTACGCTGGTGACCTTAAATAGATCGGTGCGGCCCCCTTGCTTCGGCGCGAGAGTCAGCAGCGCGCCCACGGCAGGATCGCCGCTGGATGTTCGGACACCTCCCAGGAGTTGACCAACGTCAGAGCCCAAAACAATCTCAAGCTTGCCTTCGCTTGCCACGCTGAGGTCGAGCCGCCCGTCCGCGACGTCCTGATCGCCGAAGCGAATGCTCTTGACGTACTTACCCGGAAGGCCGGCATAGACACTCAGTGCATAGACGTTCGGTGACGAGTCTTTCAGCGAGAACGTACCATCGCTATCGACCACGGCATTGGAAGATCTGCCCAGCCGGTCGAACGGCGAGAGCACAATTCGCATGCCTTGCCAGGAGTTGGGCGCAGTGCCCTCGACCGTGACGGAACCGGCAATAGTGCGTGCGGTAGCGGGTTGCAGCACCAAGTCTTCGACATCGCGGTCCGCAACCGCAATCAAGGTGTCAGAGCTCGTCCTCGGCGCTTGCTGCAACTGGCAAGCGAGGCTGTACGACCCGTTTATGACACCTCGAATATCAAAGGTGCCGTCAGGCTGCACGGATGTGAAATTCCGGAAGAAGAAGTTCTCGGTTCCCGTTGGGCTGAGAAAGACCGAAGCGTTCCGGACTGGCTGTCCCGTTTGGCCATCCACAACCTTGCCTCGAATATGATGCGATGGCACTTCCTTGAGCCGAAAATCGACATCGCCGATGTGCGCACCGGCATCGACCTGCATTGCCTTAGCCTGGGCGATATCGGCACCGCTGGGGTAAAACGTAAGCGGATATGCGGTCTCCGGAGTGCTGAGGCGGGTGTGTGGCGGAAGGCGGAAAATTCTCTGGGAGGCCGTAACTTGCAGGTAGTACCGTCCGGGTTGCAGATCGATCATCTGGTATTCACCTAAGTCGTTGGTGCTCCCGAAACCGGAAGGTTGCAATATTTTCCGGCCTTGCTGATAGGAATAGCGCATGGCCTGAACATTGGCCCGCGCAATCGGCTCTCCGTCGGCATCCAGTATGTGGCCGCTGATGCTACCCAGGGGGGTCAGTTTTACGGCCACGTCCTTCACTTCCTGCTCTTCCGCCACAATGATTGGTTTGACAAGCGAAGGCCGGCCCATGACCGCCATAAATCCGGAGCTATCGGCCGCAACCTGGTATGAGCCGGGCTGCACATTTTCGATCAGAAAATGGCCGGCCGCATCGCTGATCCCCGCGTAGGCAAAATGCTGCGCGAGATTTCTGAGCGTGACTGTGGCCTTCTTGACGGGCGTGCCGCCCGCGGAACTGGTAACTGTGCCTTCTACTTTGCCGGGCTTGAGACTGGGCGTGGATTGAGCGGCGGCAATTCCGAAAATCGGAATCAGTGCCAGAAGAAGGATGGAAATCCGCATAGGAAGTTCCCTGGATTTACCGTTTGGCGATGCGCTCAATCGCCACACTTATCAGCTTAACCGGATCCAAGGGCTTGTCGTCGTGTACCGGCCCGCGGTTAATCTTGTTCACCACGTCCTGGCCGGCCACCACTTCGCCAAAGATGGTGTATTTCTGATTCCAGCGCGGTACCGCGTCGGTAGTGATAAAGAATTGACAGCCGCCCGTATCCGGATCGCCGGTGTTGGCGACAGCCAGCTTGCCGGCCCGGTCGAAACGCAGACCCGGAAGAAGCTCGTCGGGGATCCGAATGCCGCAGTTTGGTCCAGCCTGGATCATTTCGCCCGGAATCACCCTATGAAACGGGACGTTGTCATAGAGCGGCCGCTTGACCATGGTCTTGGTTTCCACATCAAACCAAGGCTTGGCGCCCTGCGCCAGCGCTACGAAATTACGCACTGCAATCGGCGTGTACTTTTCCTCCAGCTTGGCCGTAATGTCGCCTTGCGAAGTATGGAATACGGCGTAGAGGCCGGGCGAAGTGGGCGTTTGCGCGCTCACGGAGGAGAATACCAGCAGAACGCAAGACAGTCTCACTGAGACGAATTTTATCGCACGTCCGCATAACGTTCGCGGCGCCGGCTACGTCTATCCTTAAGACTGGAGGTTACTGAAGAATGAAGCGCTGGCTCATGGCCATCCTATTTACCGCGGCAGCGGTCCTGCCTGCACAGGAATTCAAAGTCGGTTCGCATGTTGCGGACTTCACCGTGAAGCAAACCAACGGTTCGCCGGTGCAGTACTCGGCTCTGAAAGGCGACGTCACGGTGGTGACGTTCGTGGCGGTGCAATGCCCGGTTTCCAACGCCTATAACGAACGCATGAACGCTGTGTACCACGACTACGCGAGCAAAGGCGTGCATTTCGTGGCGATCAACTCGAATCGGACCGAGCCTGCCTCCGCAGTGGCCGATCACGCCAAGCAGCACAACTTCAGCTTCACCGTGTACAAGGACGACAACAACATTGTGGCCGACCGGTTTGGGGCTTCGGTGACGCCGGAGACATACGTGATCGATGCCCAAGGCGTGATCCGGTATCACGGCTCGATCGACGACTCGCAGGAGATTTCGCGCGTGAAGACACAGCGTCTGCGAGCCGCGCTGGATGCCGTTCTTTCCGGCAATGTTCCGGCGAAGGCGGAAACCAAGGCGTTTGGCTGCACGATTAAGCGAGTACAGGGCGGAGCGTGATCACGCGGCGAGTGTGCATGGCGGCCCTGGCCGGAATGGCGCTCAAGGCCGAGGCGTTGACGCCGCTGGACGAGCGGGAATTGCGTCAAATGATCGCTGCGCATCGCGGACAGGTTCTGCTGGTGGATTTCTGGGCGACTTGGTGCGCCCCTTGCCGCGATGAGCTGCCCAAGCTGGTGGGACTCTGGTCTGCGTACAAGCAGAAGGGCCTCGGCTTCGCGGCGATCTCCTGCGACGAGCCGGAGCAGGAGGCGCAAGCTGCGGCGTTTGTCAGCAAGCAGGCGGCCCCGCGCCCGCATTACATCCGCCGGGCTCAAGACGACGATCAGTTCATCAACGCGGTGGATCCAAAATGGAGCGGAGCGCTGCCGGCTTTATTCTTGTTCGATCGGGCGGGCCGACAAGCGATGTCGTTTGTGGGCGAAGCGGACATGCGGAGGCTGGAGGAAGCGCTGAAGCGTTTGCTGGGCTCGTGACGATGAACCGTAAGCCAGATTTGGTCTGGTCGGCTATGCTTGGACTATGATGGTCCGCAATATTTCGCAAGCGAAGGCTGAGTTTTCTGCGCTCATCGCAGAGGTGCAAAAAGGGAATGAAGTCATCCTCGCCAAAGCGGGCAAGCCCGTCGCCAAGCTTATTGCCTATCGCGGCGCGACTGGCCCTCGAACACCCGGCTCGGTGAAGGGTAAAATTCGCATTGCGAAGAATTTTGATGTCCTGCCCGACGACATGGCGGAGGACTTTGGGCTTCAGGAGCCGCGGGACTGAAGATTTACTCGATACCCACCCGTCTCATTAGCGCCCCCGAAAACACCTTGTTTGTTAGCTCAGTCAGTCTTTGGGAGATTTGGCTGAAGGAGAGTCTGGGAAAACTGCACCTGCCACGGGATTTCGAACTCAAACTTGCGGAAGAATCGTTCGAAAGCTTGCCCCTTACGGCGGCGCATGCCCGCCAGGTGGCTTTGCTGCCATGGCGCCACCGCGACCCCTTCGACCGAATGTTAGTCGCTCAGGCGCAAGTGGAAGACCTGGTTTTCCTGACGGCGGACAATTCGAT
>Ga0075017_100000042_pt1 | contig 44656 bp, 36 predicted proteins | sample AleBraG_ABR_2012_FD_71475 | JGI IMG/M metagenome (GOLD analysis project Ga0075017, IMG submission 71475) | Freshwater sediment microbial communities in response to fracking from Pennsylvania, USA - Alex Branch Run_MetaG_ABR_2012 | ecosystem: Environmental > Aquatic > Freshwater > Creek >... | reverse complement strand
CCCCACTACTGGCGCTCAACGACTAGTGTTTTCCAAAACTCACAAACCGAGTGCCCGGCAGGTCACTCAAACGCAGAAAACGCACCCGTCCCAATGGGCCTGTGAGAAAAGCGGGCTAACCCTGGGCTAGCCCAATCGGACCCATCGGGATACTCCGGGAGCATCGGTAGCAGAGGAGTCTGACCCCTCTGACCCCCGGGACCATCGGCAGCAGAGGAGTCTGACTCCTCTGCTACCGGTTATCGTAATACTCAACGGATACCAGGAATAGCGCGCGCGCCGGCGCTGTCGGTCCAGCGGGAATCTGGCAACCCGGTTGGAGCCGGGCCTCGATCCCGGCGCGATCCACGTTCCCCTTGCCGGTTTCCAGCAGCACGCCGACGATATTCCGGACCATGTGTTTCAGAAAGCCACTGCCAGTCACGCGATAGATCAACCGGCTTCCCTCCTGCTCCAATCGCGAAGAAAGAATGCAGCGCACCTTCGAATGCCCCAATTCGTCTTTCTCATCCGAAGCGGAAAACGCCGAAAAATCGTGCTGGCCCTCCAGCAACGGCGCCAGCCCGATCATGCGGTCGACATCCAGCGGGTAGGGATAGTGGTGTACATAAAGCCGCTCAAACGGAGAACAGCTTTCGCCGCAATAGATTCGATACTCGTAAGTTTTGCACCGCGCCAAAAAACGCGGATGAAAATCTGGGGCCGCTTCTTCCACTGCGAGCACGCGGATATCGCGGGGCAGCAAGCGATTGATCGCGCGCCGGAGATTGTCGCAAGGGATCGGGTTATCCAGATTGAAGGCCGCCACTTGCGCCATGGCATGGACGCCGGCGTCCGTGCGTCCGGAGGCGTGAACCGCCACCGCACGCTCCTCAATTTCCGACACCACGCGTTGCAATTCACGCTGGATAGTGGGAAGCCCCGGCTGTACTTGCCAACCGTGATAATTCGTCCCGTCGTAGGCTAGGGTGATTTTAATGCGACGCATGCACGGGCCGCGAGCCAGGCTTCTCCACGGGTTGTCCGGCGCGGCACAGGGGACATTCCTCTTCTCGATAGGCCGTCACTTGCAGGGTGGCGAGCGCAATCCGGGGTACGCCCACATCCGCCGCGCCGCCGCTGCGGTCGATGATCGATCCGGCAGCCATCACCCGCGCGCCGGCGCTTCTCAGGATGTCGACCACCTCTTTGGTGCTGCCGCCCGTGGTGATTACATCTTCCACGACGACCGCAGTCTCGCCGGGCGCCACGCTGAAACCGCGGCGTAGCGTCATTGCTCCTTGCAAATTGCGCTCGGTAAAGATAAAGCGCGTGCCCAGAGCGCGGGCCACCTCATGCCCGATAATCAGGCCGCCGATAGCGGGTGAGACCACCACGGACGGATCCTGCTTGCGGAATTCTCTGGCGAGCAACTGACCGAAGCGTTCCGCGTGGTGCGGATACTGCAGGACCAGGGCGCACTGGAGATACTCCGGACTGTGCAGGCCGCTGGTTAAACGGAAGTGTCCCCGCAAATAGGCGCCGGTTGCGTGGAACGCACTCAGTATCGCTTCGTTGTTGTCTGGCACAACCTCTTACACTAGCTTGGTCCGCTTGATGGGCAATTCCCGAACCCGCTTACCAGTGGCGGCGAAAATCGCATTGCACAGGGCCGGAGCCATGGGAGGCACTCCCGGCTCGCCCACACCGGCCGGCGGAGCATTACTGTCCACCAGGTGCACGTGCGTCTCAAAGGGTGCCTCGTTCATGCGAGCCACAGGGTAATTGTGGAAGTTGGATTGTTGAATGGCGCCGTTGGCGGCAGTGATTTCGCCCATCATGGCCAGACTGGCGCCAAATACGGCAGCGCCTTCAAACTGCGATTTTACGCGATCGGGATGGATAATCTGCCCAGCGTCCACGGCAATATCCACGCGCGGAATCCGGACCTTGCCCGCGGCGTCCACTTCGACTTCGACGACAGTGGCAACATACGTCAAGAAGCTGCGGTGCGCGGCGATGCCCAGCGCTCGCCCGGGCGAGGCCTTCTTCTTCGCCCATCCCGACTGCTCGGCGGCGATTTCGATTACTCTGCGTAAGCGGGCCGTATCGACCGGGAACACATCCTGCGGCTTGCCGTAATTTCCGTACTTGGTGCCTTCGGCGGCGAAATCGATCTTGCGTGGTTCGCCGATGAGGTCCAGCAGATATTCGACTCGATCGCGATTGGCAGCCGCGGCGAGCTCATCGGTAAACGACTGCACTCCGAAAGCATGGTAAACGTTGGCGACCGAGCGGAACCAACCAATTCGAATATGCGCCTTGGCCGGACCATTTTCCACGCGCAGATTGGGTACCTGGTACGGCACATCCTGAAAGCCCATGCCGAGTTCGCCGGCACTACCGGCATCGGCATTGGCGGAAAAAGTGGAAGCCAGCGACGGAAACGCGCTGCGCTGCAACCACGCCGTTGGCCGGCCTTTGCCGTCAACGGCGGCTTTGAAATAAAGCGCGGCCACCGAGTGATAGTAGTCGAAATGGATGTCGTCCTCGCGCGTCCAGGTCACTTTGACGGGCTTGCCCAATTTCTTGGACAGCACGGCGGCTTCCACGGCGTAATCGGGCTTCGATTTCCGGCCGAACCCGCCGCCCAGCAGTGTTACGTTGCAAATGACCTTTTTCTGATCGATGCCCAGCGCACTGCCCACGGCCTGTTGCACTGCCTGCGGGTTCTGCGTGCAGGTCCACACCTCCACCTTGCCGTCCTTGAAATCGGCCACCGCGGCAGGCGGCTCCATGGGTGCGTGGGAAAGATGGGGAGCGTAGTATTCGGCTTCTACGATCTTTCCGCTCTTGCCGAACTCGTCGTCCACGTTGCCCACGTTGCGCCATGACTTTTGGGGCGCGCGAACCGTGGCCTGCAGTTTGGCTTTGAAGCCGGTGGAATTGTAGGAGGCATTCTCGCCCGGTGTCCAATCGATCTTCAGCTTCTTGCGGCCTTGCATGGCGGCCCAGGTGCTATCGCCAATTACCGCAACTCCACCCAGGGCTTGGAAAAGATAGGGCGGTTTGGCGGGATCGAGGGTGACGGTGTCGAGCACGCCCTTCACCTGTTTGGCTTCCGTGTCATCCACGGTGTTGAGCTTGCCTCCGATGACGGGAGAACGCTCAATGGATGCATAGACCATTCCCGGCACACGAGCATCCTGGCCGTAAATGGCTTTGCCGGATATGATCTCGTTCTGATCGACAATGGGCACGCCTTTGCCGATGTATTTGAATTCCGCCGGCGTCTTGAACTTCAACTCATCCGGGCGTGGCATGGGCTGGGTGGCGGCAGCGGCGGCCAGTTCACCAAACCCGAGGCTGCGTCCACTCTTCTCGTGAAAGATCTTGTGGTCCCGGGCAACGCACTCTTCAGGCGAAACGCTCCATTTTTGTGCGGCGGCGCGCTGCAGCAGCAGCCGGGCCGTTGCGCCGGACTTGCGAATGGGATCGTAGAAATCGCGGATCGAACACGAACCATCGGTGTTCTGCGAGCCGTATTTTACATCGCCAATCGCCTGCTGAACTTTGATCTGCTTCCAATCGGCGCCCATTTCATCGGCAGCGACCATCGGAAGCGAGGTGCGGATACCGGTCCCCATTTCCGAGCGGTGCGCGATGATCGCGACCCGGCCATCGGGCTCGATCCCTAAGTACACCGTTGGCCACCAACTGGCGGCCGTGGCGTCAGTCGCCGCGGGCAGATATTTTGCGCCCAGAACCAAAGCGCCCGCGGAGAACATGCCCTGCAGTACGCCGCGGCGCGTGATCAATTGAACTTCGATGCTCATGCTTTTTCTCCTGCGGCAACCTTGATGGCGGCGCGGATGCGCTGATAAGTCCCGCAGCGGCAGATGTTGCCCTGCATGGCGTCATCAATGTCTTTGTCGGTTGGCCTGGGCTTCTTCTTCAGCAGCGCCACCGCCTGCATGATCTGGCCGGTCTGGCAATAACCGCATTGAGCGACATTGAGTTGCTTCCAGGCCTTCTGCACGGGGTGTTCGCCAGCCGGGTGCAACGCCTCAATGGTGGTGACGTTCTTTCCCGCCGCATCTTTCAGAGTTACCGAGCAACTGCGTTGGGCTTCTCCGTTGATATGGACGGTACAGGCGCCACAAAGGCCCATGCCGCAACCATACTTGGTGCCGGTGAGTTCGATGGTGTCACGCAGGTACCACAACAGTGGCATTTCGGGGTCGCCGTCATACTGCCTTGTGGCGCCGTTTACTTTTAGCTGGATCATGAGTTGGCCCTAGTCTACTCCAGAAGACGTCCAGCCCAAGGTGCATACCCCCCGAGCTGCCTGCCCTTGATTTAACCACAATTCACAAGCCGCTTTCGCTTCCCATCTGAACCGCGGCCCCAATTGCAGGCATCAGAGAAGCGAGACGCGCAATGCTCTCCCCGGAGCAAGGCCAGGTTGACCGGCGCCCGATTTGGGATGAGCTGCAAATGTTTTGGATGGACATGGGTCAGAATCTCAGTTGCGGCGCGCATGCCGTGAATCTCCCCGGCCACGATGATATCAGTTGTGGCGGATCGCCAGAATGGGGTCAATGGTCGTGGCGCGCCGGGCTGGCAGTAGGCTGGCCACGAAAGCGACCAGGGCGAGCAGGCCCGAAACCATGAGAATGGTCGGTGCATCCGTCGGGGAAACGTCCAGTAACAGAGAGCGCATCAGCCGGGTCACTGCGAACGAGAGAATCAATCCGATGCTGAGTCCGAGGCCCGCCAGTTGCATGCCCTGCACAAGAATCAGTCGCAGAATGGCAGACCGGCTGGAGCCAAGGGCCATGCGGATACCAACCTCGCGCGAGCGTAACGTAACGGTATAAGCGAGAACTCCATAGAGTCCAATGGCGGCCATGGCGAGTGCAATGCCGCCAAAAAATCCCAAGAAAGAGCTGCCGATCCTTTGGCCGAAGAAGGAAGCGCTGATCGCCGTCTCGAGAGTCCGGACGCCGTAAACCGGGAGCGTCGGGTCCACGGCGTGAATGGCTTCCTCCAGCGCGTGGGCGTAGGAACCGGGGTTGCCGGCGGTGCGCACCAGGAAGTTCGACGTCGAGTCGAAATACTGCGAGAACGGCAAGAAGACATAGGGTTGCGGCTTTTCGTCGAGCGACGAAGACTTCGAATCGCGCACTACCCCGGCGACGATGCGATGCTCCCCATAGACCCGAATGCGCCGTCCGACGGCGTCGCCGTTGGGGAAGTAATGCCGCGCCAAAGTCTGGTTGACGACAACCATGTGTTGCGCTTCCGGCGTGTCGGCGGATGTGAAGTCACGGCCGCCGAGAATGGGCGTTTTCATGGTGTGGAAGTAGCCGGGCCCAGCAACGTTGGCATTGGCGATCATCTCTTCGTTCCTGGCAGGAGTGTAACCCTCGGCCTGAAACGAGGTGCTCGTGCTGCCACCCAGCCCCAGAGGGATCGTCCGGACGGTCGTGACCGCAGCCACCCCGGGGAGAGAAGTGATTTTTTCGAGCATCTGGCGGACGGCCAGCCTCGCATGCGCTTCGTCATACCCATTTGGCCCCAAGTCGATGCCGGCAACCAGGACATTGTGCGCGTCGAAGCCCGGGTCGGCGGAAGTTGCGTGGCTCATCGACTTCAAAAACAGGCCCGCGCTGATCAGCAGAACCATCGATAGCGCCACCTGTGCAACCACCAGCGAGTTGCGCAGCCAAGCCTTGCGGGGGCTCGAAGAACCACCGGTTTCCTCCTTGAGGGCGGTGACGACATCGGTCCGGGCGGCGCGGATGGCAGGCGCCAAGCCGAACAGGAGCGTGGACAGGATCGTGATCGCGACAGTGAAGAGCACGACGCCGCTGTCGGCGCGGATGGCAAGGGTTACCGGCATATCGCTGGGCGGGGCGAACCCCGAGATGGCGCTCATCGTCAAGGGCAGAGCGACCAGGGCGGCGATGAGTCCACCCATCGCGAGCAGGCCGTTTTCGACCAATAACTGCCGGATCAGCCGGGGACGGCTAACGCCTATGGCGAGGCGGATGGCGATCTCGCGCTGGCGGCCCGCGGCACGCGCCAGCAACAGGTTGGCGACGTTGGCACAGGCGATGAACAGCACTACGGCCACCACGCCCATGAGCAGCATCATGACCGGCGCCAGCACGGACCCGCCGCCTTCCAGCCAGATGGGAACCGTCTCCGCGCGGTTGTACTTATCGGACTGGGAGAATTCGCGGCGCAACTGGGCCGAGAGGGCGGTGAAGTCGGCGTCGGCCTGACGCTTTCCCACGCCGCGCCGGAGACGCCCCTGGCCGGCGAGAAAGTTGTACGTGCGGCTTTTCAATGGCTCCGCGTTTCCGGCAACGATCTCAACCATGGTTACGGGCGCCCACAGTTCGAAGCGAAGTCCGAGTATGGAGCCGATGAAAGCTTCGGGCGTGACGCCGATCACGGTGAAGTTCCGCTTGTTGAGAAGGATTTGGCGGCCCACGATGTTGCGGTCACCGCCAAATTTGGTCTGCCAGAGACGATATCCCAGGACTACGACCGGGTGTCCGCCAGGATTGCTGTCTTCTTCGGGACGGAAGGTGCGGCCGAGGATGGGTTTTACGCCGAGCGACTCGAAGTAGTTGGCGGACGTCAGCATGCCCCAAACCCGCTCCGGCTGCGCGCCTTCCCCGAGATTCAACGGCGTGATGGCGCCGGCGGCGTAGCTCTCCAACGTTCGGTTGCGCGACCGGTAGTCCAGGTAGTCGAGCCAGGAGAGAGAGCGCTGACCACCTTCCGGGGACCTCCATCGGATGGAAACGAGATCGCGGCTGTCAACTCCGGGCACGGGATTCAGAACCACACAACTTAACCAACTGAAGATCGTCGCGTTGGCTCCGATGCCGAGAGCTAGAGTAAGGACCGCCGCCACAGTAAAGGCCGGGCTCTTCCGTAGTTGGCGAAGGCCGAAACGAACGTCCTGCAGGATGGTATCCATACAAGCCTTCTTTCGGAGGGTGAGTACTCTAAACGAATGGTACGCTTACCCGCGGGAGAAAGTTCCGGTAGTGGAGAGTCCCGGCCCAACCGGCTCGCTGAACCGCAAGCCACTTTCGTTTCGCAAAAAGCCGAGCTGGCGCGCCATCACAGCGCCCTCGGACTCGAAGACATCGCCGGGCCAGGCACCGCCTGACCCCGGGCGGATGTCTCCCAAGTGTAGGCCAGCCCGACGCATGCGGCACTCCCGCATACTTCGCCAAATTCAGAGCGGATCGCCTCCAACCCATTGAAAAGATGAAGTAGATTTCACCAAAACCTTACTCTCCCGGGCCCCGGATCTGTATTATCCTGAAGCTTACAAGTAAAAAACGTGCCTCATAAATATTTCATTTCATACGCTTCTTCGATACTCATAAGCTCTGCTCTGCTGATCTCCGGCTGCGGCCAGCAGCACGAGGTAAAGGCCGCGCAGGACGCCCCGTCCAAGCCAGCCTTTTCGCCGAACGTCTACAACGACACGGCGCAGTGGCTGGCGGGTGTTCCCGGCCGCCCCGATGGTCCGTTCCATGCTTTGGAGGCGGATCCGGCCTGGCAGAAGTACTCCGCGGCATTAACCGAGAAATGGAAAACGGCCGATGCCAAGCAGTTCGGCGCCCTGGACGCGTTTCAAAAGCGAGAGTTGGCCGGGCAATACAGCCCCAGCAAGTTTCTGTTCTATCCATTGAGCGGCCCCGACGTGCTCTATGCCACGCGCTTCTTTCCGGAGGCCACCACCATGGTGTTTGCCGGTCTGGAGCCGGTGGGTCACATCCGGAAACCCGAGTTTTACAATCCTGGGAATCTGGAGAAAGAACTCGGGGGCTGGCAAAAAGGGCTATCGTCCATTTTCAACCGCAGCTTTTTCGTGACCAGCGAGATGGACAGCCACTTCCATGGGCGCGTATCCGACGGTCTGCTCCAAATGATGCTCTTGTTGCTGGCGCGTAGCGGACACACCATTGAAGGTGTTCGGTACGGTCATCTTGAGCAGACGGGTGAGTTTGCCCCCGAGCCCGATACCAAGGAGAAGCCCGAGGTTGTCGAATTAGAGTACCACCGCGGCACGGAAGCGACCACTCGCACCGTGTATTACTACTCCGGCGACTTGTCCGGCGATTTTGATGGCAAGGCTTTCCCCAAGTTTGTCGATCATCTCGGCCGCCCCGATACTCTGGTGAAATCGGGATCGTTTCTCCTGCACTGGAAGCAATGCGAGGAGTTGCGCAATTTCATTCTGGCTAAGAGCAATCTGATTCTTCAGGATGACACGGGCATTCCGTACCGCTTCCTGAAAGAGCCGGAATGGAAGGTCACCCTGTATGGCGAATACAGCGCGCCGGATCGTCCGTTCAAGTCTCAGTACCAGAAAGATCTGGCCCAGGCATTCCAGGATCCTTCGAAGGTGAAGGAGCTGGGATTCTCACTTGGCTATGGCGCCTGGCGCCGCCCATCCAGCTTGATTCTGGCCAAGCGCGTGAGCACGCAAACGGCGGCCAACATCCACTAATCCGAGCTGGCGGACGCAACTGCGGCCGGCCGCTTTCCGCCGGCGTCCTCCACCAAGGTTCGCAAGACTTCCGCTACGCTCCAGGCCTGGGCAATGCACCCGCCGGGACGATGCGGGGCATCGCCGTCGAACACCTCGGAAATCTGTCCGAGCCCTGCTTGCCACAGATGTTCGCGCAAGGGTTGCAGAAAGCGATCCACCCGATCGCGCACTTCCGGCGTGAAGCCGTGCACCTTCGCGTACGCGGTCAGAAACGGACCCACCAGCCAGGGCCAGACCGTCCCCTGGTGATAGGCGCTATCGCGCGAGCGCGGGTCGCCTTCATAGCGGCCGCGATATTGCGGATCGCGCGGCGACAGAGTGCGCAGGCCATAAGGCGTCAGCAGTTCCCACTCCACCACTTCCAGCACCCGCCGCGACTTTTCCTGGTCGAGCATCGCGTAGGGCAGGCTCACTGCCAGAATCTGATTGGGACGAATGCTCCCGTCCGGCCCTTGTGGAGCAATCACGTCGTAGAGACACCCCGCCGCGTCGTTCCAAAACAGACTATTGAACGCCTCCCGGGCCCGCTCAGCCATGCCGCGGAAGCGCTCCTGGTCCGCGGCGGTTGGCGCAAGGTGGCTCATGACGCACAGTGCGTTGTACCACAACGCCTGGATTTCCACGGCCTTACCCTGACGGGGCGTCACCACCCAATCGCCGATTTTGGCGTCCATCCAGGTCAATTGGACACCGGGTTCTCCGGCCAGCAACAGACCGTCCTGGTCCACTCGAATTCCGTAACGGCAGCCTCTCTGGTGCCAGGCAATCACGCCGGCCAGCGCGTCATAGAAATTTTCGCGGACGTACGTGCGGTCTCCGGTGTAACGCAGGAACTCCGACACAGCATGAAACAGCCACAGCGTCGCATCCACGGTATTGTATTCCGGTTGTTCGCCCACATCGGGAAAGCGGTTGGGCAGCATGCCCTGGTCGAGATGGCGCACAAACTCAACCAGCATGTTTCGGGCGTCTTCGAAACGGCCCGTCACCAAAGTTAGACCGGGCAAGGAAATCATCGTGTCCCGGCCCCAGTCCGCGAACCAGGGGTAACCCGCGATTACGGTCTTCTGATCTTCGCGCGCCACGATGAACTGGTCGGCGGCAGCCACTAACTGCCGCTCAAACAAGCTGCCGTGCGGAATCCTGCGGCGCTCCACTTCCTGCAACTGCAAAACCGGTACATCGGAAATCTGGTGCGGTGAGAGCGATGCGATCAGCGCCGGAAAGGAAGTCTTGGCCGGATCGAAGCGCAACACCAAGGGACAATAGAGGTCTTCCTCAAAGTCCAGCCCGCGCTCGCGCTCACGGTCATATTGGAAGCGGTAATACCAGTTCGCCTGTGGCTCCAGGTCCGCCGCATTGTGCGCAAAATGCAGCCGGGGCAAACCGGCATAGGGCTGCAGGCTTACTTGCTGCGGGCCGGTGTCCAGAGTTCCATTGAAGCTGGAATTGGCGTGCGCGGTGGAATGATAATCGCGAAACGCCAGCAGCGGACGAACTTCCAGAACGCACCCCTCCGGGATCGGTCCCGCCACCTGATAGCTCACCACCACGGTGTTTTCGCCATGCACCAGGAAAACGCGCTTTTCGATCCGCAGCCCGGCTACCTGGTAGATGAACACCGGGAACGGATCCAGCCGGAAGCTTTCCAAAAACTGATCGCCCCGCGGATGAATGCTCCCGGGATACTGGTTGACGCCGAGATCGTACCGTCCGCCCGCGGTGACTAGCGTCTCTTCCAGTTTGGAGAGCAGCAGGAACCGGCCGACTGGTGGCTTGGTCGCAGCCGTGAGCAGTCCGTGATAGCGGCGCGTATTGAGCCCAAGAATCGTGGAACACGCCGACCCGCCCAGCCCATTGGTCTCCAGCCACTCCTTGGAAGTCGCTTCGGCGAAATTGGAGATGGCGCGCGCGTCAAACTCGATCAGGCTCATCGCGCTATTGTGTCACAAGACAGCAGCGCTTTAGTTGACTACGGCGTAGTTAAATGCGCCGGCCGCAGTCAGTTGATCGTAGATCGAGATGAGTTCGTCCACGCGGTGCGCGCAGGTGTGCCGGGACAAAATAGTTTGCAAACCATGCAGACTTAGATCGGCGCAAAGGTGAGCGTCTTCCATCACGGACCGGAGCTGCTGCCGCATCTCTTCACCGGTGCGCGCCAGCAGATAATCTTCACCCCGCGGTAAACAGGTGATCGGGGTCGTCCCAGGGAGCGCTCACTAGAGGAATGCCGCAGGCCAGCGCTTCCAATACCCGTAAGGCCGGATCCGGACAGCGAGACAATTGCACGGTCGCGCGAAAGGCCGCAAAAATCTCCGGAATGCGCTCATTGGCCAGAGGGCCGTCGCATTCCACCTCGCGATATCGGAGCACGGCTTGCAAGGCTTTGGGAAAGTCCGCGCCATACATGCGCAGGCGCAAATCTAAATCTTTTACCGGATCGAGCAGAAACTCAAACAACCGCGAGGTGTGATCCCACTTGCCCCAATCGGCGCCAACCCAATCGGCGATCCAAACGACGTCGCCGGCACAGTTCTTCCGGCTCAGCGGACGAAAGACCGAAGTGTCCGCGGCGTCGTGCCAGGTCCAGGCTGTTCGCGACCATCCGGCCCGCACATAACTTTCGCGAATTGCATCGCTGGCGGCAAGTATGCCGTCAAAACCGGCGAGTCCCAGCGTGCCGGCTGGATGCCTGTCGTGAAACAGCAACCGATAGCGCCCCTGGCGAATCCGGTGCGTGCCGAGACGATCCACTAAGTTGGAGGGAATCCCATCCTGCACCACCACCAGATCGGCTCCGTCCAGCGCCGGTTCCAAGCCGGTGTCCGGCGGGCCGTCGTACATCGCAACGTCACAGTCACGATCGCGCAGTTCGGATCTCACTCCACGCACGAAAGGCGCCGCATCCAGCCGTTGAGAAAAGAAAACTACGCGCACGGCTTTTTCCTGTTGTGATTGTACATGGCCCGCGTGAACCCGCTCAACATCGTCACGTCGGGACACCGGCGCCGCGAGCCAGCGGAGAGTGCCCCCGGCGATCGCTCTCGAACCGCGGCATCCGCCGCTGGCTGGGTTGAATCAATTTCAAGCAGCGCTTCTGTCTTTGTTGGCGCCATCGCCACCCCGGGAAGCTTCCCAGAGCACCCCGGCGGCCATCGATAACCTGTTTAGTTGCGCGGTTTGAGAGACGGTGAAGGGCATTTCTTACCGTGACGCTTCGCAAAAACTACGTGGGTCGTACGGGATTCGCCTCAGCCGGAAAACCGGACTGGCCTCAGCAACCCACCTTAGGTGGACCATCTGAGGATTTGGCAAATTTGTGCCGATCTGTTCTCTGAGTCGAGAAGTGCGGAGTTTAAAGCTATGACCAAAGTGCTGGTGGCCGATGACCACGGTGTTGTGCGCAAAGGGCTTCGTTTTCTCTTGCAACTCGATTCGCAGATCGAAGTTGTCGCCGAGGCCAACGATGGGCGCGAGGCGTTGGACATGGCTGAAAAATTCCACCCTGACGTCGTGGTTCTCGACATCACCATGCCGCATTTGAATGGCATCGACGCCGCGGCGCAGCTTCGCAAGCGTGATCCGGACATCGGAATTGTGATGCTGAGCATGCACTGCGACGAAACTTTTCTGCTGCGAGCCCTATCGGCCGGCGCGCAAGCCTATCTGCTCAAAGACGCCGCGGAAACCGACCTCGTCCAGGCGGTAAAATCGGTTGCCGCTCACAAAATGTTCTTCAGCCCCACCATCACGCGCACTTTGATGCAGGACTACATGCGGCAGATGCAGCGCGAGAAGATCGAAGACTCCTACGATCTGCTCACCGACCGCGAAAAGGAAGTCTTGCAACTCCTGGCCGAAGGCAAATCGAATAAAGAAGCCGCCGCTATGCTCGAGCTCAGTCTCTACACGGTGGAGACCCACCGCAGCCGCATCATGCAGAAGCTGAATCTGCACAGCACCGCCGAAATCGTTCTGTACGCGGTCCGCAAGCGAATCGTGCAGTAGTAGAGTCTCAAACCAATCATCCTGCCGAGGTAGGTTCGAATTCCTCCGGGCTGCCGCTAGGGGTGGACCGCTTCCTTCGGTCCCGGCCACCGTCGCCGAGGGGCAGTTTTTAGGTGCGAAAGTAGCTAGCGAGCTTCCATTTTTGGGATCGTCCTTATTGGAATCGACTGCGGTTTCAGGATTGGACCATTCTGCCCCTCCACGCTGACCTCATTTCAGAGTAGAATGTAGACCGCAAGGACAATTTTCCAAGGAAGTCAGAAACGAGGGTAGCGAAACATGGACACACGTCTGTTGGGCGCCGCAACGTCTGCTGTCGCATTTATGCTGTTGACGGCCTGTTCAGAAGCTCCAAAGACCGAGGCGAAACCGGAGACCAAGGCCGAACCCGCGGCGCCGGCCGGGCCCGTTACGGCCAAGACCGCTTTCTGGGAGATGTATAAGCCCGCTTTTAAATGGGCGAAAGATGCACAGCCCTTGAGCATGAAGGCCATTACTCTTCCCGACATGAAGTTTGATGAAGGCAAGGCTGGCGAATGGAACGCGATTTTCGTGTCGCCCAGCTTGAAAGAAGCGCGCACTTTAACCTACGGCGTCGTGGGCGAGCACAAAGGCACGGCCATTAGCGGTGGCCAGCCCTGGTACGGCGGTGTTCCAACCAGCAAGCCATTTTTGTCCAACGTGTTTGTAGTGGACTCCGATGCCGCGTTCAAAACCGCCTCGGACAAGGCGAGCGATTGGCTGAAGAAGAACCCCGGTTCCAAAGTGGAGATGTACCTGGCGTCGGAGAACCGGTTCGCCAATCCCGTCTGGTACGTCATTTGGGGCGATCCAAAAAAATCCGGCTACGTAGCGTTCGTGGATGCGACCACGGGATTTTCACTGAATAAATAAAAATCTCCGGGGTACCATGAAGCGTGACCCCGGCATTGCGCCTTAGTGTACTCGATCAATCGCCTGTCTCCGAGGGTTTGACCGGGACAGACGCGTTGCGGAACACGCTCGATCTGGCGCAATTGGCCGATCGGCTCGGCTATTCCCGCTACTGGGTGGCGGAGCACCATGGAACGCCGATGCTGGCGTGCGCGGCGCCCGAGATTCTGATCGGTCCGATCGCGGCGGCAACGAACCGAATTCGCGTGGGCAGCGGAGGCGTGATGCTGCCGCACTACAGCCCGCTCAAAGTAGCGGAGGTTTTCAGTATTTTGTGCGCCCTCTACCCCGGCCGCATTGATCTCGGCCTGGGGCGCGCGCCAGGCACGGATCAGGCCACGGCATTTGCGCTACAACGGGACCGCCGCCAGCCTTCTCCCGACGATTTTCCCAACCAGTTGGCGGAGCTATTGGCGTATCTTGAGAACACCTTACCGGCGAATCATCCCTTTGCGAGACTGGCAGCGCTGCCCGGACAGCCACACGTGCCGGAGGTCTGGCTGCTGGGCTCCTCTCCGCAAAGCGCGCTCTGGGCCGGCGACAGCAATCTGCCGTATTGCTTTGCAGATTTCATCAACCCAGACGGGGAAAACATTGCCGCACTGTACCGCCAGCGGGCGCAATCGCCGCGGATGATGGTAGCCGCCTGGGCGATTTGCGCCGAGACCGATGAAGAAGCCCAACGCATTGCCTCCAGCGCCCGCATGACCCGGGCTCTGCTGAATCAGGGCCGGCTGATTCCGGTTCCGCCCATTGAGAAAGCGCGGCAGTTCCTGGCGCAAAACGGGCGGAATGCCGACAGTGCCGCCCGGCCGCGGCGCGCCATTATCGGCTCCCCGGCCACGGTTCGGCTTGGAATCGAGGAGGTTGCGCGGCTGTACCAGGCCGATGAGGTCATGATTGTCACCATCACATACGACCACCAGCACCGCCGCCGCTCGTATGAGCTGATTGCCGAGGAGTTCGGTCTGGCCAAACCGGCACTCGCACAAGAATCGACTGTGGGTGTGTAGCAGCCACGAACCTCCTGCGGCCGCCGCGCGGACGGGGACTTAATCTAAAACGCCGTGACCGCCTACTGGGAGTGCCGTTCTTGTCGGCGAAAGGGAAGGCGTGTGTGAAGACCGGCCCTGACGCAATGCGGAATCAACGGCCCACGCGGGTGCGCCGGTTCTCCCTAGCTCCCGTGAGCGCAGAGGCGACCATATACGCCGAGCGCGTCATGCCTTCCTTCTTTGCCCGCCGGTCAATCTCCGCCATCTGGCTCTTGCGCGCCGTGATGTTAAACCGCTCCGCCTTCTCCGCGACATCGACGTTCACCAAAAACGCGACCGCACCCTTTAGGGCCGGATCGTTCGCCACAGCGTCGATGGTCGCGGCCGTCGGGATCGCCTCCCCGTCCGCCATCATCCCCTCGATATGCAGGCTCAACGCTTCGACCGCCATCCTACGAGCTTCGTCAAGCGTCTTGCCAGCCGTCACACAGCCCGGAAAATCAGGGAAGCTCACGCCGAAATCCGATTTCCGGTCTTTGTGAAGATAAGCGATGTACTCCATGGTTTCTCTCCTTTCTTACGCCAGCATCATCTCAGCTTCCGCGCGACGGTCCCGCATCCTTTCTTCGGGTGTTTGAACTGTTTGTGGCTGCTGGCTTGATTCACTTCGTGCCAACCATTCCCGCATCAACGCCCTAATAACTTCCCGGCTGTCCATCCCGCGCTTTATAGCGCAATAATACACACTTCATACTCACTTGCCTACGTCGCCGCGCGAAACGGCCGCGCGGGAGAGAGGGATCGGTTCCCATCTGCCGCAGCCAGGAACCCGGTGCCCGCTTCGGGTCCAAAACACCATTTTTTCGCTTGAAAATTGATAGACTTCCAGCCGGTATGGTACTCTTTGGTTGGACTGTCCTAAGCCCTACCTCGTTCGCCCCAAAAAGCCTACCGGGCTTGTGGGTTTTGCCGCAGAATCCCTAACTGACTTCATGAAGGAGTTCACAAAGCTGTTTCGATGAACTTTCGATCCCTGTTCAGCCTGTTTTCCTCCGATCTTGCCATTGACCTGGGCACGGCCAACACGTTGGTCTTCGCCAAAGGCAAGGGAATCGTCGTCAACGAACCGTCCATTGTCGCCATCAACAAGAACACTGGCGAAGTGGAAGCCGTCGGCAAAGAGGCCAAAGAGATGCTCGGCCGTACGCCGGGCAATATCGTTGCCATCCGGCCTATGAAAGACGGCGTGATCGCCGATTTCAAGGTGACGGAGCGCATGCTTAACTACTTCATTCATAAGGCTCACGGCCGCAAAGTGCTGGTTCATCCGCGCATTGTGATCGGCGTGCCCAGCGAAATCACGCAAGTGGAAAAGCGCGCAGTCATCGACTCGGCTTACCGCGCCAAAGCCAGCGAAGTGCATCTGGTGGAGCAAGCCATGGTCGCGGCCATCGGCGCCGGCCTGCCGGTGACGGAGCCCTCCGGCAACATGGTGGTCGATATCGGAGGAGGCACCACCGACGTGGCGGTGATTTCCTTGTCCGGTATCGTTTACTCGCGCTCGGTGCGCGTGGCGGGCAATGAGATGGACGATGCAGTGATGCAGTACTTGAAGCGCAAATACAATCTGCTGATCGGGGAGCGCACCGCCGAGGCCATCAAAATTCAGATTGGTTCGGCCTATGCTCTCGATACTCCCCTGACGATGGAAATCAAGGGGAGGAATTTGGTGGAAGGTGTGCCGAAGACGGTGTCCATCGACGACACGGAGATTCGGGAATCGCTGGCTGAGTGCGTGGCTACGATTATGAATGCCATCCGTGTGGCGCTGGAGCGGACTCCGCCCGAACTCAGCGCCGATATTAGCGACCGGGGCATTGTGTTGACCGGAGGGGGCGCCTTGCTCAAGAATTTAGATAAGCGGATTCGCGAGGAGACCGGCCTTCCAGTGTCGATCGCGGAAGACCCGCTGGCCAGTGTGGTGCTCGGTACGGGCAAAATGCTGACCGACTTTAAGCTGCTGCGGCGCGTGGCCATCGAATAAGCCACGCGGTGGTTTGGAATTGACGGATGGAAGCTTTACTCACCCGGTATCGCAATCTGACGGTGCTCCTGATCGCGTTCTTTGCGCAGTTGGTGCTGATCGCATTTCAGGTACGCACGGGTAAAGATGTGCCGCTGCTGCGGGTGTGGGCCATCACGGCAGTCACTCCGGTGGAACAAGCGCTAGAGTTCGTTCGCCGCAACACCATTGGGGTTGCGGAAAACTACTTTCTCCTGGTCGGCGTGCGTAGCGAAAACGAGCGGCTCCAGAAGGAAGTGGGCCAACTCAAGCTCAAGAACCACTACTTGCAGACCCAACTTTCCACTGCCGACCGCGCCCGCGCCCTGGGCGTGTTTCAGGCGCAGTCTCCTTCCAAAATGCTGCCCGCCCGTATTATCGGTACGGGTACGGGAACCAACTCGCAAGTGGTGTTTATCGATCGCGGAAGCGGCAGTGAAGTGGAAGCGGGAATGGCGGTGATCACTCCCGATGGCATTGTCGGCAAAGTGATCGACGCGTATCCCACGGCTTCTCTGGTAATGCTGGTCACGGATCCCAGCTTTGCGGCCGGAGTGATCTCCCAGAAAAATCACACCCGCGGCACGTTGAAGGGTCAGGGCCAGCCCCAAGCCATCGTCGATTACGTCCAAAACGAACAAAAAGTGGACCCGGGCGAGATGTTTTTTACCTCCGGCGACGACCGCATCTTCCCCAAGGGTTTTCCGGTGGGCGAAGCCGCCGTGGTGAAGAGCGGAAAGATTTTCAAGCAGATCTACATCGTGCCCAGCGCGTTCCAAACTGGTTTGGAAGAGGTCTTGGTAGTGCTGGAAGGCGTGCATCAGCCCATCCCGGAGATGGAAACTCCTTCAGCCGCGATGAAGATGCTTCCACCACCCCCGGACGCGGCCGCCACCGCCGGTCAAGCCAATGCGGGCATCTCGGCGCTATCTACGGATGCGGACCGGCTCAAAGCCGAGTACAAGCAATTGGGCGAGACCCAAAAGCACGTCTATGGGGATGGAAACACCCGTGCGCCTGACTTGACCAAGATCGGCCAGCCACCCAAGCCGGAAGTTCCTGCTGCTGCAACACCTGCGGGACCGACGGCGACGTCGCTCCAGCCGAAATCGGCAACAAACGACGCCAACGCCGGAACCACGACTCCGCCTAAACCAAACCCGTTAGGGGCCGGCGCCGCTGCTACGTCGCCCGGGCAGAATCCCAAACCATCCGCCACCGCTGCTGGGCTCACGCCCCAGGTGCCTAAGCCCAAGCCGGTCACCGGCGATGCAACCGCCGCGTCGCCCGGGCAGAAAACCAAACCACCCGCTACCGATGCTGGGCTCACGCCCCAGCCCAAACCGGTCACCAGCGATGCGACCGCCGCATCGCCCGGGCAGAAGCCCAAGCCACCCGCTGCCGATGCTGGGCTCACGCCCCAGGCGCCGAAGCCCAAGCCGGTCACCAGCGATGCGACCGTCGCGTCGCCCGGGCAGAAACCCAAGCCACTTGCTACCGATGCTGGGCTCACGCCCCAGGCGCCTAAGCCCAAACCGGTCACCGGCGATGCGACCGCCGCGTCACCCGTGCAGAAACCCAAGCCACCCGCTACCGATGCTGGGCTCACGCCCCAGGCGCCTAAGCCCAAACCGGTCACCAGCGATGCGACCGCCGCGTCACCCGTGCAGAAACCCAAGCCACCCGCTACCGATGCTGGGCTCACGCCCCAGGCGCTGAAGCCCAAACCGGTCACCGGCGATGCGACCGCCGCGTCACCCGTCCAGAAACCCAAGCCACCCGCTACCGATGCTGGGCTCACGCCCCAGGCGCCTAAGCCCAAGCCAGCCAATCCGGATGCTGCGACGACCCTCGCCAAGCCCAAACTGCGCGGTCCGTTGCTGGTTACCGATCCCGCCGACGCTAATCCTGAGTTGGCCGCTCCCGCCAATCCTCCGAAACCGAAGCAGCAGAACCAATGAGCGAGTACAGCGAACGCCTGCTTGTCGACGCTCCGCGCAAGAACAAGACTCAGCGTTTGCGTTTAATTTGGCTGGTGCTCATCCCCCTGGTGGCGATCCTGTTTCAGGTCTACGTCTCGCGGTTTTTCCACCGGCTCTCGTATCTGGAATTGCCGCTGCTGATCACCGTTCACTTTGCTTTATCGGAACGCCGGCCGATCCCGGCGCTGGCCTATGGGGCCGTGATCGGCATGATCCAGGATTCGCTGACCAATCAGCCCATCGGCGTGTTCGGCATCGCCAAAACCTTGGTGGGCTACTTCGCGGCCTCGGTGAGCCTGCGATTTGACGTGGAAAATCCAGTGGTCACGTTTATCCTGACGTTCTTCTTCTATTTCTTTCACGAATTTCTGCATTGGGTCGAAGTGCGGGCCTTGCTGGGACATCCGCTGAGCTTCGATCCCCAGCAGACCTTGCTTTTCGGACTCTTGAATGCCACGGTTTCCGTGCCGCTCTATCTGGTTTTGGATAAACTGAAGGTAGCTGCGTGAACCTGCAAGCCGAACGCGAAGAACAGGAAATTTCGTCCGCCAGATTGCTGCGTGACGACCCGAAGTTCGCGGCGGGCAAGATTGCGTTCTTCCAATATGCGATGGTGGCGATCTTCCTGTTTCTGATTGCCGGCTTTTGGGATCTGCAAATTCGCAACCCGCAGGTATATCAGGAACGCGCTCAGCAGAACAGCATCAAGGCGGTGCCGGTGCTTGCGCCGCGCGGCAAAATTCTCGATCGCGACGGCCGGGTCATCGTCGACAATCACAGCTCGTTCAGCCTCCTCCTTTCCCGCGACACGCTCAAGATGGAGCATCTCAAACCCATCGCCGAAGGTATTAACTCAGACTATGACGCGCTGGTATCCCGGGTGCGCCGTTTCCTGCGCCGAGGTACACCGGAATACGAGCCCATCATCATCAAGGAAGAACTGACTCCAGCCGAGCTGGCCTTCGTGGAGTCGCACAAAGATGCCGAAACTTTCCCCGAACTGGAAATCATCCGCGCCCAACGCCGGCTTTACCCCAAGGACGGAATGGCCGCCCACGCTATTGGCTACGTCGGCGAAGTGAGCGAAGCGGAATTGAACCAACCGGAGTTCGTCAAGTTTCATCAGGGCGATGTCATCGGCAAAGACGGCATTGAGCGGCAATACAACGACATTCTCATGGGTGTCGATGGCCAGCGGCGGGTGGAAGTGGACAGCTTCGGTCATGAGCGGCAGGTACTGGAAGACAAGGAAGCCACGCCCGGCAAGGATCTGCAACTCACCATCGATCTCGACATTCAGGCGGTGGCGGAACTGGTGATGGAGGGCCGCAAAGGGGCGGTGATCGCCCTCGATCCCAGAAACGGCGAAGTCCTAGCCATGGTCAGCCGACCGGCCTTTGACCCCAATCTGTTTGCCGGCCGCATTCGTAGTAAGGACTGGAAGCTGTTGCAGGAAAATCCGGACAGACCGTTGTTCAATCGCGCCTTACAAGGGCAGTACGCACCCGGGTCCACGTTTAAGCCGATTGAGTCGATGGCTGGTCTTGAAACGGGAACCATCGATGAGAATTACCACCTGTTTTGTCCTGGCGGCGCCACTTTCTATGGCCACTATTTCAAGTGCGATCTGGCCGGCGGACATGGCCATATCGACCTGCATCGAGCCATCGTCATGTCCTGCGATGTGTTTTTCTACACGCTAGGCAACAGGCTCGGGATCGACACGCTGGCCAAGTACGGAGAAATGGCGGGCTTGGGTCATAAAACTGGAATCGATCTGCCGCACGAGGCTGAAGGCGTTATGCCCTCTACGCGATGGAAGAACCGGCTCTACCGGCAAAAATGGTATGCCGGTGAGACGATCTCGGTGGCGATCGGTCAGGGATACACCACGGTGACTCCCATTCAGATCGTCACCGCCTTAAGCGGGTTGGCAGTGGGAGGAATCTGGCACACTCCTCATCTGGTGCGCGATGCCAATGTGCCCCCGGCCCGCCAAGCCGACTGGAACCTGGACAACATACAAAAAGTAGTTTCCGGCATGTGGGGCGTGGTGAACGAGGGTGGCACCGGCGCCCGCGCGCAGATTCCCGGCCTGGATGTTTTCGGAAAAACGGGTACCGCGCAGGTTGCCTCCAATGACGCAGCCAGGCTGAACAAGAGTCTTAAGGACAACGCCTGGTTTGTGGGAATGGCTCCCCGGCAGGCCCCGGAAATCGCCGTAGTCGCGTTTTTTGAATCCGGCGAATACAGCAGATACGCCGCGCCGCTGGTGCGCGACGTCTTGAAGGCCTATTTCGACAAGAAAGTACGGCTGGGACAATTTCAATACGCGAATTCCGCTCCTCCCGCGCTGCTGCGCGCGCCAGGTCCGGAAAGCGCTGCCAAGCCGGGAGGAAACTGATTTGCCTGTCGCACCCTCTTACCGGTCGCTGCGCGATTTCGATTGGCCGATGCTCATCCTGGCCTGCGTCATCTGTGTCTTTGGAGTTCTCCAGATTTTCAGCGCCACCCATGACACCAAGTGGGCGGGCGCCTGGTGGAAACAGATTGTGTGGGTGGTGGCAGCCTTGTTCCTGATGTGGATCGTCACCTTGATCGACTACCACACGCTGCTGGGGCAGGTTCCGGCGCTCTACATTGGTTCCATCGTGACCTTGATGGCTACTTTTGCGATCGGAACTAGGGTGTTTGGGTCGCGGCGTTGGATCGGGGTCGGCAGCGCTCACTTGCAGGTCTCGGAATTCGTTAAACTGATGGTAGTACTCTTAGTCGCTCGGTATTTGTCTGAATTGAAATCCGAGCGGTTGGAGTTGGCCGATTTGCTGCGGTTGGGCGGCCTGGTTGGGCTCCCGATGCTTTTGGTGATGATACAGCCGGACTTGGGCACTGCCCTGACCTACCTTCCGATTCTAATCACCGGTGTCTTCTTAGCCGGTTTGAAGTGGCAGTACGCCGCCACGATTGTCTTGATCGTGGCCATCGTGCTCCCAGCCGGATACTTTTTCGCTTTGAAGGACTATCAAAAGGCTCGGCTGATCAGCTTCTTGGATCCGGCGCAGGATCCCAAGGGCTCCGGTTATCAGGTGATTCAGTCGAAGATAGCAGTAGGATCCGGCGCACTTTGGGGTTGGGGAGTGTCCAAAGGCTCTCAGACGCAGGGCCGGTTTTTGCCCGTTCCGCATACGGATTTCATCTTTTCGGCTTTTGCCGAGGAGCATGGGTTTGTGGGAGTAGTACTGGTTTTGGGATTGTATTTTCTGTTGTTGATGCAGATCCTGCAGAATGCGCAAACCGCGCCCGACCGGGCGGGGATGTTCATCTGCATGGGAGTTGCTACCGTATTATTGTTTCATGTGTTGGTGAACATCGGCATGGTGGTGGGGCGAATGCCGGTGACGGGGATTCCGCTGCCGCTGATGAGTGCCGGCGGGTCCAACATTTTGTCGATCTTTTTAATGCTGGGGCTGGTGAACAACGTCCGGCTCCGGCGATTCGTGAATTGAGGCCGCTGAGGAAATGGCGGGCTTGCAGGAAAACTGAGGTTACGGCAGCTTAAGCGCACAAGTTTTTATCGCTTGGCCCGGTGTTGAAGCGAAGGCTTGAGGCAGAGTCTTGAGGCGGAAAGTCTTGAGGCCGAGTTTTGAGAGTGAAGTCCTCCACCGGAGGTCAGGAACAGAATCTTTTGGGAGGGGTAAAACCGCTTCCATTCCGCCGGGTCAACGGTCCTGAGGGATCACCCGGCAATCGCTTGGCTTCCAGCGCTCTTGGTTCTACTCGGGTCCTTTGGCTCCTTGGCCAGACAACCGCCCCGCGCGGGCGCGCAAAGGACTCTTGAATGAGCAAAGAATTAGTGATTTCTTCCAATCGCCACGGAACCAAGTTGGCGATTCTAGAAGACGACCAACTGGTGGAAGTCTTCTTCCAGACCGCCGACGAATACTCGTTGGCGGGGAGTATCCACAAAGGGCGCGTGACCCGCGTGCTGCCCGGCATGCAATCGGCTTTCGTCGATCTGGGTCTGGAGCGCGACACGTTCCTGTACGTCTCGGACTTTTTCGAAGAGAGCGAAGAGTACGACTCCTTGGGTGTAGAGCGCGAAGCGCGTCCCGAGCGCCAGGCGCGTCCCGACCGGGATCGCGATCGGGACAGGGATCGGGAGCGTGAGCGATTTGTGGCGCCTCCCGCTGCCGCTCCCGCGGCGATGGCTGCCACGGGGGCGGTTGCTGGGGAAACAATGGCGCCTGGCGCCGAGCCAGGTGCGTCCCGTGAACCCCGCTCCGTCGAGCCGCGTTCGGCCGAACCAGCCGGGAGCGGCGAGGACTCCGAAGGCCGCGGCGATCGCGATCAGCGAGGCCGCCGCTCCCGCCGCCGCCGCAATCGGGGCCGGGGTTTCCCCGATTCAAAATATGCCGGTCCTGAAGATCAGCGGCCGGCGTCCATATCGGTCGAACCTGGGCCAGCCGCCCTTTCGCCGGCCAGCGCCTCGTCTGCTCCCGTTCAAGAAGCTGATTTCCCGTCTAGCACGGATTTCTCCATGCTCCCGGGCGAGTCGCTAGCGAAATACACCCGCGCCAACATCGCTCCCCTGGATGAGCAGGAAGAGGAAGAGATTCGCACCGCCCAGCAGGAATTCGAGGCGGAACACGGCGGTATCCCAGAGCTGGCCCAGCCGGAACGCGAGTTGCCGCCGGCCAGCGAGCCAATCACTGAGCAGATCGCCGCCGTTGCGGCAGCAGCGCCCGCGCTGGAACCAGCGGAGCCGGAAGCCAAGTCCGAGGCCGTCCTGGATCAGGCCGTGGCCGAAGAAGTGGTCGAAACGATTGAGAATGCGCCTGCGACGGCGGTGGAAACGGGTGAGGAAACCGATACCGCAGCCAAGTTGGCCGAGACCGAAGCGCCGGAATCGCCCGAAGGCGGGGAGGCTGGAGCCGCTTCCGGCCCGGAAGTGAAAACGGCGAATGTCCGCGATCAGAGCGGCCGTTATCCCCACCGCGCCTCCCGACGGATGCGCCGCAAGATGCGTGGTCCGGACCGAGGTCCCGACCGTGGCGGCGACCGCCCCCAGGAAGGCCGGCCTGCGGTCGAAGCGGCCGCGGCTCCGATGGCAACGCCGGAGATGCTGGTGGTTTCACGGCCCGAGCCGCAACCGCGCGCGGTCGCGCAACGCCCGCCGAGTTCCGTTCCTCTGATCACCGACCTGCTCAAAGAAGGCCAGGAGATCATCGTTCAGATTGCCAAAGAGCCGCTGGGCCAAAAAGGCGCCCGCATTACTTCGCATATCGCCCTGCCAGGCCGCTACGTGGTATACATGCCAACGCTCGAACACATGGGCGTGTCACGCAAGGTGGCCAATGACGATGAGCGCCTGCGGCTGAAAAAGATTTTGCAAACGCACCGCGCGGGTATTCCCGGGGGCTTCATTCTCCGCACGGCCGGCGAAGGCAAGTCTGAGGAAGACATCGCCGCCGACATCACGTTCCTGCACAACCTGTGGACCGACATCCGTGCCAAAGCGGAGAAGAAACCAGCTCCGCTGCTGCTTCACCACGACCTGGATATCGTCCAGCGCACGCTGCGCGACCAACTCACCGATACCTTTAAGGCCATCTGGGTCGACAACGAGGAGGTATACGAAAGCACGCTGCGATTTGTGCAGCGCTTCCAGCCGGCGCTGGTGTCCCGGGTGAAGCTGTACACCCGGCCCGCCCCGATCTTCGACGCCTTCAACGTCACTTCAGAACTGGAGAAAGCCCTGCGGCCCAAGGTCTGGCTGAAATCCGGTGGCTACATCGTGATCAATCAAACCGAGGCGTTAGTGGCCATTGACGTCAACACGGGCAAGTATGTCGGCAAGTCCAATCGGCTGGAAGACACCATCGTCAAGACCAATACGGAAGCGGTCAAGGAGATCGTCAGGCAGATCCGGCTGCGCGATCTGGGCGGGATCATCGTGGTCGACTTCATCGACATGGACGAGCGTAAGAATCGCCAGAAAGTGATGCAGACGCTGGAAGACGCCATGCAGTCCGACCGCGCCCCCAACAAAATCCTCCAGTTTAACGATTTCGGTCTGGTGGCGATCACCCGCAAGCGCGTCAAGCAAAGCCTGGAGCGCACGCTGTGCTCACCCTGCCCCTATTGCGAAGGCGCCGGGTATGTCAAAAGCGTCTCCACCGTCATTGGGGAAATTCTGCAGGAAGCGCACAAGCTGGCGCCTGCCGTGACCGACCAGAAGGACGTCATGCTGCGAGTCCACCCGGAGGTGGCGAAGGTGCTCAAGTCGCACCACAACCAATTCCTGGAAGAGCTGGAGGAAATCCTCCGCCGGCCGGTGCTGGTGAAGACCGATCCGGCAATTCATCAGGAGAAGTACGACTTGGCGTAGTTTGGCTCTTAATCAAGAGCACCTTGCCGATTAGTTCAGAGACGAACAAAACGTAAGGAGCGTTCCCATGAACCCCGGACACGTCCTCTTGACCGTGCAGGACGAATCCAAGCAGCAACTAGCCTGTCAGATCAAGCGGGTCATCCCCGGCGAGGTGCATTTTCTGGCCGGCGAGCCCGTTCTTCAAGGCTCGGTGGCCGAGGCTGAGTTCGACGAAGGATGCCGCGTGAAGGGGAGAATTGCCGGGTGCCTGAAAACCGGCGGCCAGTACCTGCTGAGCTTTCATTGCGACCGATCGGAAAGACGCCAGGAGCAACGTTTCGCCGTCAACCAGCCCGGCTGGCTGCTGCCGAGCCTGCAGCCGGACGCTCCGCAAGTCGCCGTGCGCTTGCGGGATGTTTCCCGCAACGGAGTCGGCGTAGACGTGCCGGACCTCCTGCCGATGCAATCCGCCGTGGTTCTCAAGACGACGGAGTGCTTCATCTTCGGAACGGTTCAATATTGCACACCGGATGAGTTCGGTTTTAAAACCGGCATCCGCATCGATGAAATATTCTTCCGCGGACAGGATTTCGATCCGCAAGCCGAGCACCCGTTCGCTGCCAGAAGGATTCAATAGCAGAGAGAGCGATCATGAGTGAGGGGACGGGCACTGTCTCCCCCCACTCACGTTCGGGGCTTCAACTTGCCACGGGCACGGCCCGCCGCTCCTGGGCGTACCTCTGCGACATCAGCCGAAGGTTGAGTTCGCTGGCCGGTAGCGGCTTGGAGAACAGATAGCCCTGCATGACGTCGCAGCCTAGCGTGTTTAAAACATCCAACTGTTCCGTCGTTTCCACGCCTTCGGCGACCACGTCCATGGATAGTCCATGGGCCATACCGATCACCGCCTGCACTACGGACCGGGAACCGCGGTTGGCGGCGACGTCCCGAACAAAGGACTGGTCGATCTTCAAGGTGTCCACGGGCAAGTTGCGGAGGTAGCTCAGCGAAGAGTAGCCGGTTCCAAAGTCGTCGATCGAAATAGTCAGGCCCAGACTGCGCAGACTCCTGAGTTGCACTTTCGCTTCGTCCGCGTCGCGCACCAAATACGATTCCGTGATTTCCAACTGCAAGCTGGCCGGGTTCAGTCCCGTCTCCAGCAGCACCGCGCGCACGGTTTCTGCTACGTCTTCCTGCTCGAGCTGGATCACCGACATGTTCACGGCGATGCGCAACTCGGGAAGGACGGTTTTCTGCCAGATCACGCATTGCCGGCAGGCCTCGCGCAGCACCCAGGTACCGATGGGCACGATCAAGCCGCTGCTCTCCGCCACGGGAATGAACTGTACCGGTGGCACTCTACCCAGGGCCGGACTATCCCAGCGCAACAAGGCCTCAAACGCGACGATCGAACCATCCGGTTGCAGCTCCGGTTGATAGACGAGGCTCAACTCGCGATTGTCTAGCGCCGTTCGCAGCCGGCTGTCCATCTCCATCCGTTCGTTCATTTCGTCCGCCATGCCTTGCACAAAGCGTTGCGATTTGTCCTTGCCCGCTCGTTTGGCCCGGTACATCGCCATGTCGGCGTTCTTCATCAACGTTGCCGCGTCGCGCCCATCTTCCGGATGCACGCTCACTCCGATCGAGGCCGTCAGCACCACTGGTTTCCCCGGCAGGCGCAGCGGAGAGCGCAGTGCTTCCAGGATATTGTCCACTACCACGGCGGCTTCGGCGAAGTTGCCGATCTGATTCAACAGAATCGCGAACTCGTCGCCGCCCAGCCTGGCCACCGTATCGCTCCCGCGCACCAGGCGGCGTAATCGGTGCGCCACCTGCCGCAATAACGCGTCGCCGGTTGCGTGTCCCAGCGTGTCGTTCACCTGCTTGAAGTCGTCCAGGTCCAACAACAGGATCGCGAAGCCCACTGACCCTCCGCTGTCGGCGGCCGCCACGGCGTTTTCAATCCGCTCTTGAAAGAGGCCCCGATTGGCGAGTTCGGTCAAGGAGTCGTGCTGCGCCTGATAGGCGAGCTGTTCGTAAACCTTGCGATGTTGGACCGCCAGACTGGCCATGCCAGCCGCCATCTCCAGACTCTCGAGGCATCCCTCGGTCTCCAACCTCTTGCTCTTGGCAAACAGGGTAATCGCTCCCAAGGTATGTCCGGCGTTGGATTGCAACGGAAGTGACCGGGAGGACACAAACCCCGCTTCCAGCAACTCGCTCCGCTGGTGATTCCACAGCGGCTCGCTCTCAATGGAATGGACTACCACCGGTTTGCCCGAATGAAAGGACTGTTGAGACGGAGACCCGGCGGCTCCCTGGTCCGCGTTGTTCAAGGCTCGAAGCACGAAGGCCGGCAGCCTGGGAGCGGAGATCACCCGCAGGTTGCCGTTGCGTACGACCGCGATGGCGCAGCAGACGTAATCGTGCCGCGAGTCGACGATTCCGCTGATGGTGTCGCAAATCGTTTCCAGGGTCTGGTTGTTTCCGATCAGCTCCAGAACGCGATTCCGCTCTCGCTCCCAACCGCTGGCCGAACGCAGTTCGCGATTTCGCCACCAAAGCAACCGGAGGGCGCGGTCGCGCATCCTGCCCATTAACAGCAAGACGGCTGTTCCCGCCAGCGTCACGAGCAGAAACAAAGTGAGAGCCAGTGTCGCCTGGCGGAGATTCCCCAGAACTGCGCCCTGCCGGCGCTGTGCGTCCTCAATGAGCGTGGTCTGAATCGCGCGCAAAGACGCCATCGCCTTCTCAAAATACAACCCGCCCCAGAGCTGCGCGTTCTTACCCCGATGCGTCAACGCCCGGGCGATTCGATCGTCCTCAAGCGAGCGGTATGTCTCCCAGTCGGATGCAAATTGCTCAACGCGTGCGCGTTCTCCACTCGGCTTGCGCGACAACAGCATGCCTCCGGCCAGCAGACTAATCTGCCGTTCCGCTTCGCGCACGCCGGCCAAGTGTTGCCGCATCGCCTCGCTGCCGCCTGCCGGCAACATCGACAGGAATCGACGCCGGCACTCTTGTACCTGGAATTCCAAATCCCTCTGTTGGCTCATCCCGGCTACATCGGAGTGCAGCAATTCACTTTGCCCTGTCGCCGCGCGAAGCGCCATCCACGACCACAGCGCAGTCACCGCCATGCCGGCAAACACCACCAAGGCAATGGCAATCTCGCTGGTTGAGCTGTCATTTTCCGATCTGCCGGACTTGTGTGGTCGAAGGGCTACCTGCGCCATCAACCAGTCATATCGGTGAAGGGGCTGCGGGCTTTAACAATTTGGCTTACTTCTGAAAGGCCGTTTCCCAGATGCGGTCTCCGCCCACGTAAACCGCATCCAGGGATCGAGTGTTGCGGATACTTTCGGCCGGGTCTTTGGTCAACACCAGGAAATCGGCCCACTTGCCCCGCTCCAGCGTGCCCAAATCCTTCTGCTGCCGCAGGAACTCCGCCGCGCTGCCCGTCGCCGCGTGAATCGCCTGCAAGGGAGTCAGTCCGGCCTCTACCATCAACTCCAGCTCCCAATGCTCAAGAAATCCTGGAAACCGGCCGGGAGGCCCGGTGTCGGTACCGAATCCGATCGGGATCCCGGCGTCTGCCAGCCGCTTCAGGTTCTGTTGCGCCATCGGCAGCATGGCCCGGTAGCGGACCAGGTCCGGATCGGAAGCAAACCGTTTTTGATAACCCGGATCGGCAAGCGTCTCCAGTGTCTTAGCCGGGACCGCACGGGTAAAGAAAGGATCGGTCAGAAATTCAGGCGTCTGCGCATACACAAAGGTCGACACTTCCCGCGTGAGAGTGGCCGCCTGCTGCCAGGTACCGTGCCGTTTCATTGACGCGATCAGCTCGTCATCTACCGGTTGATCTCTCACGCTGTGCGCCAGGGCATCCACTCCTTCCTCAACCAAGCGCTTGGCGTCCGCAAGATAGAAAATGTGAGCAGTCACCCGGATCCCGTTGCGATGCGCACTTTCAATAATGGCCCGGCTGATCTCCGGAGCCATCTTCGGGCGCTTTCCCAATCCGTCGTCCACCCACATCTTGATGATGTCCGGATGCTGCGCCGCCAACTCCGCTACCGCCTGCTCCACTTCCTCAACCGTAATGGGCGAGCGCGTGACGCCCGCCAGGGCGCCGATTCCGTTCTTGGCCGTAAATCCCCGTCCCGCCGTGAAGATGCGCGCGGTATGCGGCCGCCCGCTGTTTTGCTCTTGGCGCACCGCAAAGATCGAGTCCTGGTCCGTGCCCAGGCTGAGCACAGTGGTGACTCCATAGCTCGAGTAGGTCCGCAGGTCCCGCGCTACATTCTCACGGGTAAAGTAACTGGCATCCTGCTTCAGATCGATCACGTTTCCCAGGTGCCCGTGAAGATTGATGATGCCGGGCATAAGGTACTTGCCACTTGCTTCGATGACTTGCGCCTTGACTGGAACGCGCAATTGAGAGACCGCGCCGACCCATTGAATGCGTCCGCCTTCCACTACCATGGCCGAGTGCGGCCGCGGTGCCGCGCCAGTTCCATCGATCAGCGTGAAGTCGCGAAACACGCGCGGACCGCTGAGAGCCGCCTCCAGCATGGCCGCCAGCCGCACGCCCCCTTTCTGCAACTGCTCCCGCACAATCTTCGAACCCTCCTGCTCGTACTTCGCGCTCAACGTCACCACCGGCGTTTGCGGCGGCGGATTGAGGCAGAAGTTTCCGGGCGGAATATTGCGGTACGCATTTTTGGCAGCCAGATGGCGCCCTTCCCAGGCCATGTCCTCGGCGCTAGCGTGCTCCCAGCGCCGCGCCTGCTCCGCGTCAACGGGACCGGCGATATCGCCACCGGACATCGCCACATCCAGCAGATCGATGTCCCAAACATGGTGCAGGCTGACATTGGGCCGGTCCTGGCCAGGGAACGGAAAATTCACCCGCTCGCTGTTGCCGCCCCGGTCGCAGGCGCGCTCGGAACAATGCAGCGGCTGATGAATATCGCCCAAAAAATGCACCAGAAACACAAGCGCCTGGCGCCGTTCCGCATCGGAAGAGGCCGTGGCCAACTTCCGGGCAAAGCCTTCGATCTTGGCAACAATACAGTTGCCGTCCGGACAATAGCGGGCGATCGAATGTTCGTAGTTGGAAACGGGAAGGTCGATATAGTGCCAAGGGCCGGTGTCCCCCGTCAGCGGCCCGGCGAGATCGCGGCAGTATTCATCTTCCGGCCGCAGGTGACCGGGCCGCTGGTCACGCACCACATCGGCGCAACTGCTGATGTCGGCCAGCGAGTACTTTCCATCCAACAAGAGCCGCTGTACTTCGGCGCGGGTCAACGGCGATAGACGCTCCTCGGCGATCTGCGCCACAATGCGGTGCCCTTTGTTCCCCCACGCTCGAGCCTGCGGCAAGCACACCAGTGCCGCCGCCAGCGCCATCCATGCCGGTCCCGTCCAACGCATGCTTCCCAGCTTAACTGTATCGGGCATGGCACAATGGTTACACTCCTATTGAGAGGGTGATCACGGAATGTTCAAGCGAATCTCGAATCTGTTTCGGGGGTTCTTCGGACTCTTTGTTTCCGGATTGGAGCGGCAGAATCCGGAAGCGCTGCTGGATGTGGAATCGGAGAATCTGCGCAAGCAGATCGGCCAATACAACCAGGGCCTGGCCACGCACGCCGGTCTCTGCGAGCGCCTGATGACCCAGGTGCGCAAACAGGAAGCTGACCAGCGCGATCTGCGCGCCAAAACCACAGTCAACCTGCGCGCAGGCAATCGCGATACCGCAGCCCAATACGCGATACGGTTGCAGACTCTCGATCGCGACCTGGAAGAGAACAAGAAACAACTCGAGCAGGCCGAAACGACCTATAAGGAGCTGGTGCGCGCCCGCGATGTTTCCATCGCCACAGCCCGCCAAAAAATCGAGTCGCTGAAGTCCAGCATCAGCGACATGAAGATGAAGAAGGCAATGGCGGAGCTCACCGAGATGGCTTCGGGCATGATTACTACCATCGGCGGCTCGGGCGACACGCTGGACCGGCTTTCGGGTATGGTGGAATCGGAGCGCGAGAAAGCGTCCGGCCGCGTGCGCGTGGCCCGCGACAACCTGGACACCACCGGCTTGCTGATGAAAGAAGCTGAGCAGAAAGCGATCGGGGAGCAAGCCTTAGCCGACTTTGCCGCGCGCGAAGGCATCGCGCTCGAGCCGCTGCCCAGCACGGACGCGCCGCAAGCCGAACGGCCGGTGAAGTCGATGGGCCCGGCCGCGGCCAAAGAACAAGCCTAGCCAGATGTCCTCTTCAGTGGACGCCCCCTGGGCCCGCGAACTGATCGACCTCTACGAGAGCAACGCCGCCAGTCAATTTATCATCTACGGCAACGTGCACGACCGCATGCTGATTCCCGCCCATGGCGGCGCCCGCATCGGCACGCTCACCGAGTACCTGATGGAGGTGCTGCTGCCGCGCTTCGATGTCGTGCTCAGTTACGATCTGGGCAACGGAATCCGCATTGAAAAGGGCGGCCCGATCTTCTCCACCTGGCCCTACTACAAAGACAACCCCACGCTGCCCAAGTCTCCCCGCGCGGCCGTGGAAACGCTGACCCACTATTTTCGTTATTGCGCAAACCTGGCCCGCCTGAACCGCGAGACGGCGCAGGTCGGCTGTCTGATTCGTGGCGCCAATCTGATCGCGCCGGCATCCCAATCACCCGCCGATTACGATCTGGGCGCAATGGTCACGTTGATCCGGGACTGGTCTTCGGATAATCTGCTCGCCTCCCACTCGCTGGCCACTTTCCTGATCACGGAAAATCTCAACGATCTGCATCCCCTGCTGGTGAACAACGCGCGGTCGGCCAAGATTCAGGTCCCCCTGCCCTCGGTCGAGGACCTGTCACAGGCTTGCGGCTTGCTGGCGCCCAACTATCCCACAGCGGTGGCGGACTATACCAGCAAGACAGACCTGCTGGCCGAACAATTTACCGGCGCTACGCTCGGCTCCATCGAAAAGATGTTCAAGACCAAAGAACATTCCGGTGAGAAATTGTCGTCCGCCGATTTGATCCGGCTGAAGAAGCAGATTGTCGAGCAGGACGCCAACGGACTGATCGAGTTTCTGGAATCGAGCCGCACCTTGGACGACCTATACGGCCAGGAGAAGGTAAAGGCGTGGCTGCGCCAGGACCTGGCTCTTTGGAAAGTGAGTGACACCGCCGCGCTCCCCAAAGGCTATCTCATCTGCGGTCCGGTGGGAACCGGCAAGACTTTTCTGGTCGAGTGCCTGGCCGGGGAAGCGGGCGTGCCAGTGGTCAAGCTCAAGAATTTCCGCGACCGCTGGGTGGGCAGCACAGAAGGCAATCTGGAGAAGATTTTCCGCCTGCTCCAGGCTCTTAACCGCTGCTATGTGTTCATCGATGAAGCCGATCAGGCGCTGGGAAAACGCGACGCGGGCAGCAACGATTCCGGCATCTCCGGACGCATTTACTCGATGATCGCCGAGGAAATGGGCCGCAACGCCAATCGCGGCCGGATCATCTGGGTCCTGGCCTCCAGCCGCCCCGATCTCATCGAAGTCGACCTCAAACGGCCCGGCCGCGTGGACGTGCGCATTCCCCTGTTCCCCACCACCACGCCGGAGGAAAGTTTTCAACTGTTGCGCCGCCTCTGCCAAGTACGCGGCGTGCCGCTGGACCCCACCTGTTTCCCAGGTCTGGAAGCCACGATGCCGCTGATGCTGACCCCTGGCGCGGCCGAGACGCTGGCCGTCAAGGTGTACCGTCTGGTCCGCACGCAAGCGCTGACCCCCGAAGCAGCCCTGGCAGAGTGTCTCACCGACTATCGCAACCCGATCGCACCCGAGATCCTCCGCATTCAGATCGAACTGGCCATCCGCGAAACCACCGACCTCGAATTCGTCCCCGCTTCTCTCAAGTCCCTGAAATCCTAACCCGCCAAAACTTCTGCGTTGTACTGTGCGGGCTTCGCAGGGCCGGCCCGGAATTTGTGCCGCATCACTTCGCGCGGTCCGGATCGAGTGCGTTGAAATGAGTTGGTGGAACGATCCTGATCCTGGCCGGCGCTCTGCTTCGAACCACCTGGGGTGTACACGCGCTGCACTACTGACTTTGGCAGCCACGAGCGGTGGAAGCACGAGCGAGCCCGTCGAAAACCTAACTTGCCCGCAACGCGACGGAACTCGTCAGCGCTAGCGCTAGGCATGTACGATTTCAGTGGTGTCCTGAGGCATCGGCTCTCCGCTCTCGCGGTGCTCCTCCTCAATCAATTTGAATACTTCCGCCAATTCCGTCAATGCCTGTTCCGCGGTGGGCATCAACGCGTGGCAACCGGGAATCGAAGGGATCTCAGCCACCGAACCGTCCGGCTGATTGCGATAGAGCACGACTTTATAGTCATCGAAGCTCATGTACTCGTATTTTACAGTATTCTGCTCAAGGGGGAGATGCCTGCTGGGGAGCGATGTCAAGGAAAACCGACGGACGATCACCTTGAGCGCGTCACAAAGCGCGCACCGTGCTAGGGTTGAAGCACGAAAGAGCGTGTCGAGATCATGAAATTCAGGCCGTTATTCATTGTAGGCAGCATACTTCTAGCTTCTTGCAGTCATGCAGTTCAGGCTCAAGATTTCAGGCCTTACCCGGGTTCAAAACTAGATGAAGCCGCTAGTCGTGAGGGGTCGGCAGCCGTCCCAGGAAAAGAGTCGCGGGTGTACACGACCAGTGATGCGTTCGATAAGGTGAGTACGTTCTATAAAGGCCTGTACAAGGAGATCGCGATGCCCGGCATGGGGCCAAAACTGCCCTCTGGTGAGCAGATCAAATGGGCCTTTTTCACCATTGACGCGGAAACGTCATTGGCGACGTCCAAACATTGGATGAAGGTCCAGCGACCTTACGTTGGCGGAGCGGACGGTAAGGATATCCGGGAAATTACCGTCATCCAAATCGTTCGAACAAAGTAGTTCAGTCCGCAGGCTGAACGGGCAAAACCAAAGCTTCGGCCCGCAAAATTGAAATCGTGCCGTGGCCGAGCTGTTGGACTTGTCCGCACACGATCGCGGCTTGGATACGAGCCTCTTCGGTTGTGTCGGCGCGGCTCTCGCGTCCTATGAATTTTCAGCCCGCTAGCTTGGAAATATCGTTGTAGAGCACAAATGCGACCACGGCCATCAGGAATACGAAGCCAAGTTTGAAGACCGCTTCCTTGACGCGCAGGCTGAGGTCGCGGCGCATGAACATCTCCACCAGCAACAGCAGGATCACGCCGCCATCGAGGATGGGGATTGGAAGCAGATTAAAGATGGCCAGGTTCAGGCTGACCATGGACATCAGCCCAAAGAATGCGGTGGGACCTTCACGGGCCGCTTCGCCGGAGAGCTGTGCGATGCCGATGGGGCCTTCCAGCGATTTCGGCGACATGCGCTGCTCTACAATGCCGCGCAGAAACTGGACGATGATGGAGGCGCTTTTCGCGTTTTGGCGGATGGATTCCCCGAGCGCTTGCGGTAAAGCCAAGCTTACAAAGATAACCTTCGGCTGCAATTGAACGCCGATCATCCACTTCTCTGTGCCATCGACCTTTTCTTTTCGCGGGGTCACGGTGACTTCGTGTTGCGCGCCATTGCGCAGGTAAACCACTTGGACCGGTTTGCCGTCGCCGTTGCTGATGATGGAGTGCAACTTGGGAGTAGAACGGATCGGCTCGCCGTTCACGCTGATCAGGACGTCGCCCTTTTGCAGACCGGCGCGCGCGGCGTCCATGGTGGGAACTACGTGGGCCAGTTCAATCTCGTTTTGTTCCATCCAGCCGGCAAAACCCACCCCATTCTTGGGGTCAGCCGAGGGGATTACGATGACATGCTTACGTTCGCTGTTGCGCACGAGCCAGACGCTGAGTTCGTGACCGGCGCTGGCCAGTTCTTTGAGTTGAATATCTTCCCAGGTCGGGTCCGCCTGGTTCTCCACCTGAACAATCTGGTCGCCTTCCTGAATTCCCGCTTTGGCGGCTGAACTATCCGGGATCACATAACCAACGGTAGGGGAGTGGACGGAGGGAAGCTTGGGGAAGCGCACCATGAACAGGCCGGTGAGAATCGCCACGGCCAGAATGATGTTCATGAACGGCCCGGCAAAGGCGATGATTAGGCGCTGCCAGCGCGGCTTGGAGAGCACGCTGCGGGGATCTTCGGCGCCCTCTTCTCCCGGTTGTTCGCCGACCATCTTGACGTAGCCGCCAAAGAGGATCAGGGAGAAGCGGAAGTCGGTTTCCCCGTACTTGAAGCCGAAGATGCGCGGCCCGAAGCCGAAGCTGAACGTCTCGACCCGGACGTCAAAGAAGCGCGCCGCCCAATAATGGCCCAGTTCGTGGATCAGGATCATGACCCCGATGAGGACCAACAACCACCAGACGTTTTGTAAGATGACCATATAAACTCTAACCGGGCAGGCGGACCAGGGCGTCCGCCGAGGTCCGGGGGGAACGCCCCACAGCCGCTTTCTCTTTGACAATTTGACGGGCCGCCAAGCGCGACTTGGCGTCGATTTCGAGCACTTCGGCAACAGAAGCCGCCTTACGGTTGGGTACTCGCTGCAGGGTTTCTTCCACTACGTCGGCGATGGCGGGAAACGAGATGTCCTCAGACAGGAACGCTTCCACGGCGATTTCATCGGCCGCGTTTAAGGTGCAGGTGGACGAGCCGCCGGCGCGCAAAGCGCTGTAAGCTAAGCGCAGCGCGGGAAAACGGTCGAAATCGGGAGCATCAAAGGTCCAGGAACGGCGTTGGGTCCAATCGAGCCTTGGCACCGGAGCAGGCTCGCGCGCCGGGTAGGTGAGGGCATATTGGATAGGCATGCGCATATCCGTAGCGGAGATCTGGGCGATCACGCTGCCGTCCAGGTACTCCACCATGGCGTGAACCGTTGACTGGGGATGAACCACGATATCTACTTCATCGGCTGAAAAATCGAACAGCCAACATGCCTCAATTACCTCGAAGCCCTTATTCATCATGGTGGCTGAATCGATGGTGATCCGCTGTCCCATCTTCCAGGTGGGATGATTCAAGGCCTGGGCCGGCGTGACGGAAGCCATCTGCTCCTTAGAGGTTTCGCGGAATGGCCCACCGGAGGCCGTCAGAATCAAACGCGCCACTTCAGCCCGTTTGCCCGCCCGTAAGCACTGGTGAGCACCGTTGTGCTCGCTGTCCACCGGGATCAATTCGGTTGCTTGACGCTTGGCGGCGTCCACTACCAACTGCCCGCTGGCCACGAGAACCTCTTTGTTGGCCAAGCCCAGGCGTTTTCCTGCGCAAATGGCCTCGTAGGTGGCTTCCAGCCCGGCGACGCCGACGATGGCGGACAAGACGAAATCCACTTCCGGGGCGATGGCCGCGTCGACGCGGGCTTGCGGCCCGAAGGCCAGCTCCGGCCAGTGCTTTTTCGGTAGGGACAATTCTTCCAACCTGCTTATGAGATGCAGACGGGCTTCGGCGGTAGCCAAAACTGCCACTTTGGGCTTGAATTCCAGAATCTGGCGGGCCAGAACGTCGACGTTAGAGCCAGCCACCAGGGCATAGACGCGATAAGCCTGGGGAGAGCGCCCCACCACGTCCAAGGTGCTTACGCCAATCGAACCCGTGGAGCCGAGAATCGTCAGATTGGTCAATTTAACAATTATATCCGAGGGAACCGGATTATTGGAGGAGTTTCGGTTTCAGATCCCATCCTCCAAGCGAGTGACCCTTTCGGGCGCCGGGGAGGTTGCTTCAGGGGTCTTTATGAGGTTAGTCTCGCTTTGGTGGGAGTTACCTCCCCGGCTTGATTCCAATATTAGTATATGAAATTGCGGAATGCAACAGTTTTCTGTATTCAACGAAGCCCGGACTTGCAGCAAGCTCCGTAACTCATTGATTGTACTTCTTCTAGGATTATTCCTATGAGATAGGCCTCTCCATTTTGTAGAATGCGGTTCTAGTACGGCAACTGAAAAGCGTAGAACAATGCTAGGCCTTCACCCGGTTGGACGAGAGCAACTTCAGAATGAGAAGGTCCGCAGGCTGAAAAGAGGCTTTCGAGGTGTGGTGCATGTCCTCTTCGGTCTCGACAATGTGAGATCGGAGAAGGGCACGCAGCTCGGGAAGCGAGAGTCCCAGTTCAAGCGCGGCTTCCTGTTCTGAGTAGTGGGTTTTGCCACCACGGGGCACGGGCGATGGTAAGAGTGTCATGTAAAGCTTCCATCTGCATTCTATGAAGTTCCGGGAGAAGACCCAATCGGTTGAGGGACCTAATCTCTGAGAGGCTTTTGCTGACGGACTTCGGTACTAAAGGAGGTACCAGACGATCACTTGCAGAGGGTGTGGGGTGTTTCGGTACAGTCAAAGAGGGAAGTTCGTCCGAACTTGATGGGAGGGCTAAGGTGTTCTTGCGCGATTTCATTAGTTTGTGTCTGCTATTTGGGGTACTGGCGGGGGCCCAGACCCCCAAGGCCATTGAGTTCAGTGTCGGGAACATGGACTTGAAGACGGACCCTTGTGTGGATTTCTACCAGTACGCCTGCGGTGGCTGGATGGCGAACAATCCGATTCCACCGGACCAATCGATCTGGGTGAATTTCGATGTACTGCACGAGCGCAATCAAGCCGTCCTCCAAAACATCCTGGAGAAAGCTGCAGCCAGCAAGCCGGAACGCGACCCGGACACGCAAGAGATTGGCGATTTCTACCATGCGTGCATGGACGTGGCGGCGATCGATGAGCAGGGGCTGAAGCCTCTGGGTGCCTTGTTGAACGCCATACGGTCGGCCGGCGATAAAAAAGCGTTGCTGCTGGTGAGCGCGCGGCTCGGCGTGGACGGGGTCGGCTCATTCCTGGGTTTCGGCGTGGCGCCGGATGCGAAAGACTCGCGCATGAATATCGCCCAGGTAGGACAGGGCGGCTTCAGCCTGCCGGACCGCGATTACTACTTGAAAGACGATGCCAAGTATGTGGACATTCGGAAGCAGTACGTCCAGCACTTGAGCAAGATGCTGCAATTGGCGGGCGCGCCGGTTTCCCAGGCGACTGCGGGCGCCCAAGCGGTGTTGAAGATCGAAACCGAATTGGCGAGAGCCGCGTTGGACCGCGTCTCGCTGCGCGATCCGAACGCCACCTACCACAAGATGACGGTCCGGGAACTCGCCGGATTGGCGCCGGTGATCGATTGGCCCGAATACTTCTCGCTGTCCGGCGCTCCGGGTATTGATAGCCTAAACGTCTCGGAGCCCGCCTTTCTGCAAGGCCTCGAAAAGACCGCGGCCGGGAACAGCTTGACCGACCTGAAGATATATCTGCGCTGGCAATTGCTGCATCACGAAGCCCCCCTGTTGCCCACGCCGTTTCAGACGGAGAACTTTGCGTTCTTCGGCAAAGTCTTGACGGGCGCGCTGGAACAAAGACCGCGCTGGAAGCGCTGCATCGATCTGGTGGATGGCGATCTGGGGTTTGCCCTGGGCCGGAAATACGTGGAAGAGACCTTCGGCGCGGAGGGCAAGAAACGGACTTTGGAAATGGTTCACGAGATCGAGCAAGCGCTGCATACCGATATCGAGCACCTGGATTGGATGACGGCGGCAACGAAGAAAGAAGCCTTGGTGAAGTTGGCGGCGGTGGCGAACAAGATCGGCTATCCCGACCAGTGGCGCGATTATTCCAGCGTGCGCATTGACCGAGATGACGCGGTCGGCAACGATCTACGCGCGACCGAATTCGAGGCGCGGCGCCAAGCTGGTCTCATCGGCAAGCCGGTGGACCGGAAAGAGTGGTACATGACGCCTCCCACGGTGAACGCTTACTACAATCCGCAAGAGAACAACATCAATTTCCCGGCCGGCATCCTGCAGCCGCCGTTTTTTGACAACAAGATGGATGACGCGGTCAACTATGGGGCCATCGGCATGGTGGTGGGCCACGAGTTGACGCACGGCTTTGACGACCAGGGGCGGCAATTCGACGCCGACGGCAATTTGAAGGACTGGTGGACGGCGGAGGACGCCAAAGAGTTTGAGAAACGCGCGCAGTGTTTCATCGACGAGTATTCTTCGTTCGTGGCCACGGGCACCGTTCACTTGAACGGCAGACTGACACTGGGAGAGAACACCGCCGACAACGGAGGTATGCGGCTGGCGTTTATGGCGCTGATGGAGGCTTTGAAGAACAAACCGCAACCGAAGATTGACGGCTTCACGCCGGAACAGCGTTTCTTTTTGGGGTTTGGGCAGGTGTGGTGCAATAATGTGCGTCCGGAGGCGGCGGCAATGCGGGCGACTGTGGATCCGCATTCGCCGGGGAGACATCGGGTGAATGGCGTGGTGTCCAATATGCCGGAATTCCAGAAAGCGTTTGCGTGCAAGGCGAATCAGTCGATGGTGCGGCATCCGGCGTGCCGGGTTTGGTAGGGCGGTTCATTCTCGGATCACATCCGGCCTGCTCTAAGAACTCTTCGCTTGAAGCCAACCCCAACTTCCGACGTGGGAGCCCGATTCGAGGCTCGTCCTTTGGTTAAGCTGGATGGTATGTTCATCAAGCGATCGGTGCTTGCTCTGGTTTCGATAGCGCTGTGGGCGCAACCCGCGCGCCACGCGTTCAATCTTGACGATCTGGCTCAAATGCGCGAGGTGCGCGATCCGCAGTGTTCGCCTGATGGCCGATGGGTGGCGTACACCGTATCCGTCGTCGACGTTAAAGAAGACAAAACGAACTCTCATGTCTGGATGGCCAGTTTAGACGGCAAGGACGATCGCCAAGTGACGTCGAGCCAGGAGAGTGAATCGTCGCCACGATTTAGTCCCGACGGAAAGTATTTGTCGTTTACGTCTTCGCGGCCCGGCGCCGCCAAGGGCAACCAGGTATGGCTGCTGGACCGGCAGGGTGGCGAGGCTTTTCAGCTCAGCGATGTCAAGGGGCGTCTGCAGTCCTACGATTGGGCGCCGGATTCAAAGCGTCTGGCCCTGGTCATTGGCGATCCGGATCCCGGCGCGGAGCCGGGCGAAGGAGGCAAGCCAAAGCCGCCCAAGCCGATCGTCCTGGATCGCTATCATTTCAAACAGGACATCCAGGGCTATCTTGTTTCCGACCGGCACACCTATGTCTATTTGTTCGACATCGCGAGCAAGAAGCTGGACCGGCTGACCACGGGCAAGTGGGACGAATCGGCGCCATCCTGGTCGCCCGACGACAAGTGGATCGCGTTCCTGAGCAATCACCAGCAGGACCCGGATCGCGATCCGCACATGGAACTGTTCGTCGCAGAGGCGCGGGCCGGTGCTGGCGAAAGGAAGCTGACCACAATGGAAGACCGCGCGGGACGCACGCGCCCGGAGTGGAGCCCTGACGGTAAATGGATCGCGATTTTGGAGAGCGACGAGAAGAAATACGCTGCTTACTCCATGCAGCGGCTAGCCCTGGTGGCCGCGGATGGAAGCGGCAAAGCGGTTCTCGTAAAGCCCGCAGCCGACCTCGACCGGGGAGTCTCCGCGCCGCACTTTGCCGCCGATGGGCAGTCGATTTCTTTCCTTGTGACCGACGACCGCTCCGTGTACCCGGCGCGCGTCAGCATCAAAGGCGGATCTGTGGAGCGGCTGGCGGCTTCGCCGATCTGGCTGAGCAGCCCGACGGTGGCGGCCGGATGCTCCGCCGCACTTTCGGGAACCGAAACCAAGCCAGTTGAAGTCTACGCCATGAACGGCGGCGCGCTTCGGCAGCTCACGCATCAGAACGATTCGCTCTTCAGTAGCATTGAAGCCGTGCCCTCGGAAGAGGTCAGCTTCAAAAGCAAAGACGGCACCGAAGTGCACGGCCTGCTATACAAGCCGCGCGGTTACGTGACAGGCACGAAGGTCCCGTTGCTGCTGCGCATTCACGGTGGCCCCAACGGCCAGGATCAGCACACCTTCAGTGCCGAGCAGCAGTGGTTTGCCGCCAATGGATATGCGGTCCTGGCGGTCAATTATCGAGGCAGTTCCGGCCGCGGCAAGAAGTACTCATGGTCGATCGCCGCCGACTGGGGTCATTACGAAGTCGAGGACCTGGAGGCCGGCGTAGACCACGTCATTGCGATGGGCGTTGCCGATCCAGACCGGCTGGGCGTGGGCGGCTGGAGCTACGGCGGGATCCTGACCGATTACATTATTGGGAGCGACCATCGCTTCAAGGCTGCGACCAGCGGCGCCGGCGTCGCTTCGCCAATCGCGTTGTACGGAGTGGATCAGTACATCCTCCAATACGACTATGAGATCGGCCCACCGTGGAAAGCGTTGGAGACGTACATAAAGATGTCCTACCCGTTCCTGCACGCCGACCGGATCACGACACCGACCTTATTTCTGGGCGGCGATAAAGATTTCAATGTGCCGATTGAAGGCGGACAGCAGATGTATCAGGCGCTGAAGAGCCTCGGAATCGATACGCAGCTCATCATCTATCCGGATCAGTTTCACGGCCTTACCCGGCCGAGCTTCATTCGGGACCGTCTGGAGCGATACGTGGCCTGGTACGACAAATATTTGAAGCCGCCAGCGGCGGTTAGCAAGGCAACGGCCGCGGCACAGTGATTCCGAATCAGGTGGGTCTCGCTTTTAGTCGCCCTGAAAGCGGCAAGCTCGCGCGGGACGGTGGGTACGCATTTGCGGCTCAGATGGCGTGCCGGGTTTGGTAGTTTGCAGCGGCCTCTGTTTTTGGTTACATTCACGTTTCGCCGCGGAACAACGTGCCAAGCTCAATCAAGTGGTTTGGATCGACCCCGGCGGTATGAGTTGCGGCGAGCAGGGGATTGCCGCGGCCGATGCAACGTCGCTAGTCCGGTGATCCTCCTTGTCTCCTCGCCCCGAAATTAGCTTGTAAGCAGTCCGATACGGAGGAATCCTCCCGGGCTATTCAGCGGAGAACTGATCGAGGAGTGTGGTTCCCGCATGAACCGCAGCCAGCGCCTGGTCCATCGTGGCGAGTGAACCGCCGTGCTTACGGGCCAATAACACCAGGTAAGCATCGGTGACCTGCCTATGGCCGATGATTCCTGTTGTCGGCATGTCGAGATAAGAAGCATCGTCCGGCCAGAATTCGGGCCGCGGGAGAGAGGAAACGTCCCGGCTCCAGGAATTCCCGTGCCGCCTCAAGATCTTCCTTACGGGTCGCCGCTTCAACCTCATCCGGACCGAACACCGGCGTTCCCAGCGGTACCTGAAACACCGGAAACCCATTGCGGGCGCTCAGCGGCGTTCGGGCCGCGACACCCCGCCGCGCCAGTTCCGACAAAGCTGCTCCTACCGACACCCCACGAGCAACGGCCAAAACCTTGGCGGCATCCAGGACATCACTTTCCACATCCAGAGTCGTACGCATTCCGACTCGATGATGACAAATGGCCGGTTTGATGTCAAAAAAGGCGCGGCCTCGCCACCGATCATGACCCAACTTCCGCGCGGTTCCGAACCGATGGAAAACATTGCACTGCAAGGCATCGAGTGCGCGGCAATCGAGGAAACTCCTGCTTATCTGGCTGGCGCCGGAAGCAGCGGAGTGGGAAGGAAGCCGATGTGTAGCGCATCAAAGCCGTCCGGCCTGCACTACCAAGTTCGCCGTCTCAAACCGCCCACAAAGTCGAAATGGGTGTCGCGGCTCATCACTGGAATCGCATGCTGCCTGCTAAGCGCGGCGATCCATGCGTCGTTGGCTGGAATCGGCTTGCCAGCACTCTTGAGTTCCAGCCGGATGGCTGCGTAGTGCCGCGCGGTCTCAATTCCAATGTCAAGAACGGTGCATCGGTCCAACATTCGCTGCAACGACTTTTCGTACGCCTCGCGGTGGCGAGACTGTGCGGCACCAAAAGCGAACTCCCCAGCCACGATGACCGGGATAGCAAGCTCGCGCGCCTCGGACACCATCTTGACCGCTTCCGGCGTTCTGTCAAGATAAGCGGAAAGAGCATTGGTATCGAGAATCAAGTCCAATCCTCAGGTTCGATTTGTTCGAATTCCTCGTCGATGATCTTCTGTATTCGCATGGTCTCTTTATGGAGATGGGCCAATTCACCGGCACACTCCAGCCAGGGCTTGCCTCGGCGCTGACTGCCAAGCGAGAGCTTCTCTTCGACGGCCTGCGTAACGAACTCACGCAATGGAATTCCCAACGCACTGGCGGTGGCCTTGGCCTTGCGAAAGGTCGGGTCCGGGATCTCCAGTGTGGTCTTCATACGGCCAGTATCCCATATTTATGGGACTACGGCTCGTGTGGATTCGGCAGGAACGCGCCAGCTACTCGAAGCGATGAGAGTTGGCTCCCCAGTCTGGACACGTTTCGAATTTTTGCGGCCTAGAGAGCGGCCGGCTCGAACCACGTTCAATTTCTTTCAAGCCAACGGCAATCGCGCCAACGTGGCACGCGCTCAAGGGGTCAGGATGAAGCTGTGGAGACTTCAGTTGCGCGTTCTCGAATGATACCGGATGCGGTATCATAGCGATTGTGGCCGCGGGCAAGACCCTTCAGAAAATGCGCGAGAATCAAACGGGCTGGCGCATCGAAGACTTGCAGGCGGTAGCGGAAGCGAATCGGGTTGAGTGGCGCAGGCCCAGCCGTGGCGGGAGCCACGTGATTTTCGGCGCGCCCGGTGTGCGGGAAATCGTATCGGTGCCGGCCAAGCGTCCAATTAAACCTGTATACATCAAGCAATTTGTGGCCTTGATCGACGCGGTTGGAGGTAACAGAACAAAGTGAGAACTACGACGAATCGAAGTCTTAACCAGTACCGGTTCACGGTTCGGCCACTGTCGAAAGAAGAGGGTGGCGGCTATCTGGTGGAGTATCCGGATATACCCGGATGCATGTCCGACGGCGAGACCGTTGAAGAGGCGATTAAGAATGGCCGCGAAGCCCTCCGCGATTGTGTGGACGTGTTCCGGGAATCGGGCCGCACCCTAACCAAACCGAACATCGAGGCCGCTCAATGGCGCCAGCGCCTGCCCCGGACCCTTTACTCAAAGCTAACGAAACAGGCTGAAAATGAGGGCGTCAGCATCAACAGTCTGGTGACGGCGATCATCGCCGAGGCGATCGGAGCAAAGCGGGCGCGTAAGTAATGCGGAGCCTGATTCTATGAGGACCAGCTTTGCTCCCCAAGTCATTCTTAGTCGCACCCCCGGATGCGACCGGCTCAACAAACCGTACGCCGCTACCGCCCCGCCAGCGGCGTCATCCCCTGCTGCTCTAGCCAGTGATTGAACGCTGGCACATCCTTGTCCATCAAAGTCCGGTATTCCGCCTGCGCAACTGTCAAATCCTTTTCGATGCTCTCCAGCATGGCCACCTCGGAATCCGTCGGCCCGTATGCCGCGCCGCCGGACACATCTCCAGCGCCGGTTCCGATTTCGCCGTTCAGCCAGATCAGATTGAAGTAGATCTTATAAGCCGAGATGAAATATTTATCGTCGCTGGTGGTCAGCGCTTTGGAAACCAGCTTGTACTCCACCGTCTGCATTTTCTGATTCATCTCATCCACGGCTTTGATCTGCTCCGGCTTGCCTTTTGAAGTCCGCAGCATGCGCCCGGCGTCGTCCAGTTGCTTGCGCATCCATTCCAGGCGATTCACCATATCGGAGACGGTGGTGATGTCGTCGCGCACCCGCAGTTGCAAGCGCACCGAAGATTGTATCTCCTGTTCCGATGCCGGCGAATTGGGATCCTTGAGAATCTCCAGCGGCTGCTGATAACTCTCGCC
>Ga0075017_100000041_pt1 | contig 44935 bp, 46 predicted proteins | sample AleBraG_ABR_2012_FD_71475 | JGI IMG/M metagenome (GOLD analysis project Ga0075017, IMG submission 71475) | Freshwater sediment microbial communities in response to fracking from Pennsylvania, USA - Alex Branch Run_MetaG_ABR_2012 | ecosystem: Environmental > Aquatic > Freshwater > Creek >... | reverse complement strand
ACCACGCCCCCCCCACCATGGATGAAGACCATGACAGGAAGCGTCCCGGCGCCCGGATCGGGTGTCCAGACGTTCGCCGTCAGGTAGTCCTCGCCGGGCCGCCAGCCCGTGCCGATGACCGGTGAAAGGTCCAGCGCAAAGGGGCGGCGGGTTTGGGGCGCGTTGGGGCCCGGCGCGGTGGCCTCGCGAATGCCGTCCCACGCCGCAGCCCGCCCGGGGGCCGCAAGACGCGCGGCACCGACCGGCGGTGCGGCATAGGGGACACCCAGGAAACGAATGACCCCCGCATGCAGGGTGCCTCGCAGGCGGCCAGAGGACACGCGGACGACCGGTGCGCTGAGGGTGCGGATGGATGGGGACATGGCATTGCTTCAGGAGGCGAACGCACAGTGTCTCACGACCCGCAGCTAAAGTTGGTTCGCGCTAGTCAGATCGTCTTCGCATAGGTCAGATCGTCTTCGCGTAGGCCTCGAGGAAGGCGAGTACGCGGCCCTCGGCATGGCGGGGAACCGCCAGCTTCAGGCCGCCGCTGAAGAACTTGCGTATGGCGCCGGAGCGCCAGGCGTCGAAGACGATCGGGTTGATATAGGACTTGCGGCACACTGCCGGCGTATTGCGCAGTTCCGCGGCGACGCGTTTGACGACGGAGGCCATTTCCATTTTGAACGGACGCTCGGCCGTGGTCGCGGGGACCGGGGTCCGCGAGAGCAGCACGATGGCGTGGAGCGTAGCGCCCCAGGTTCTGAAATCCTTGGCGGTGAAATCATCCCCCATCGCATCGCGGAGGTAATCATTGACCATGCCCGAATCGATCGGCGCGCGCTGTCCGTCATCGGTGACGTACTGGAACAGCTGCTGGCCCGGCAGTTCCTGGCAGTGCCGCACGATCCGGGCGATGCGCCGGTCGTCGATCAGGACTTCGTGAGGCACGCCGCCCTTGCCACGGAAGTTCAGCACGGCGCGGCCGTCGCGGATGAAGCTGACATGGCGGTTGAGGAGAGTGGTGAGTCCGAAACTCTTGTTGCCGCGGGCATATTCGACGTTCCCGACGCGGACACGGGTGGCGTCCAGGATACTGACAACGACCGCCAGGACTCTCTGGCGAGGCAGGCCGGCGAGGGCGAGGTCGCGGGCCAGCCTGCGCCTCAGGCGGGGGAGGGCCTCGGCGAAGGTGGCCATCCTGTCGAACTTGGCGTCGTCGCGGACGCTGCGCCACTCGGGATGATACCGGTATTGCTTGCGGCCGCGGGCGTCGCGGCCGGTCGCCTGCAGGTGACCGCGCGGATCCATGCAGATCCACACTTCTTCATAGGCGGGTGGTACCGCCAGCCCGGCGATACGCTGCAGTTCACGGCGCGCGTTGAGCAGGCGTCCATCGGGCAGGTGGTAGCGAAAGCGCTTGCCGCTGCGCACGCGCCGGTAACCCGGGATCGAGTCCGAGACGTACACCAGACCGGCGCGCGCCGCCATGTGCGCGGCTGCGGCGGCGGCGCTGTCGAAGAATTCAGGATCCGGACCAGCCTTGAAGGTCATCTTGCTCCGATTGTCAGCTCGCGCCGGCCGCCCGGACTATCGATTCGAACGCACATCTGGGAATCCGAAGTGTGATGTACTTTGGGCAGTGCCAGGGGTTTTACTTATCAAGCGGCGCTGAGCGGCATGAATGTGACAGACACCTCTGAAAGTGTTCACTCCAGCGAAAGATTGAAATGGCTCTCGTGCAATTTCAATTTGGTAGCAATTGGGCATTGCGGAATCGCTGTGCGGGTATATTGAACATAAGGATGTCTGCGTGACGGTCTTGCGCATCAACGGCCATCAGGTGCGGCTGGGTGTGGATGCGCCGTCTGAGGTGAAGGTGCAGCGTGCAGAGATTGCGCCGCCCGCCGGAATTCAGAGGTACACGCCGCCGTTGACGTTGATCTGCTGGCCGGTGATGTAGTCGGCGTCAGCCGCCAGGAACAGCACGGCCTTCGCGATCTCGTCGGGTAGCCCGAAACGCCCCATCGGGATGCGTGCCTTGATCTGCGCCTGCACCGGTTCCGGCACCTTGGCGAGCATGTCCGTCAGCGTGAAACCCGGTGCCAGAGAATTCACCGTGATGTTATGGCGTGCAAGCTCCAGCGCCGCGGTCTTCGTAAAGGCAATGATGCCGCCCTTGCTGGCGGAATAGTTGGCTTGTCCGAAGTTGCCGGCCTGACCGACAAACGAGCTGATGTTGATGATTCTTCCATAGGATTTTTCAATCATCATCGGCATGACGCTCGAGACGCCGAAGTAGCAGGAGTTGAGGTTGGTGCTGATCACTTCTTCCCAGTCCGTGTCGGTCATCTTGCGCAGCGTCTTGTCGCGCGTGATGCCGGCATTGTTGACCAGGATGTCGATCTGGCCCCACTCGGCCTTCACGGTGGCCAGCATCGCATTCCAGGCGTCACGCTTGCTGACGTCGCCGGGCAGCAGCAGGGTGCGCGCGCCATGGGCGCCGAGTTCCGCGGCGACCTCGCGGGCGAGATCTGCGCCCGTGCGATAGTTGATGCCGATGGCCGCGCCCTCGGAGGCGAGGGCCTTTGCGATGGCCCGGCCGATGCCGCGCGACGCTCCGGTCACCAATGCGTAACGTCCACTCAAACGTCCCATGCTGCCTCCCTTCGGCTCGCCGCCGAGTCCTGCCCCTGCCCGATGTCCCTGTGACCGGTGCAGCCCGAACGGAGTTCATTCGCTCTCGCTGCATCAGTTTGGCGAGCCTATCACGGCCCTCGCACCCTGCGCGCACTGGCATCAGCTGGCGCCTGGCAGCAGTGAATTGACGCGCTGCGTCCATCGAGATTGGTCCTGTGGCTGCGGCATTTCCAGTGCAGAGATGGTAAAAAGGCGGGTTAAATGGCAGTCCTATTCTCGCCGTCCCTGTCCCGTCTCATGCGGGGCCGGGTGTGTTCGCCGCCTTCGAAGCGTCGTGGATCAGCATCGGGAGAGATTCGATGATTCAGCTGGAGTCTTGGGGCCGGGCAAAGCAGACGGCCGTGGATCTGATGGTGCAGTTTGGGCCGAAGGTCGTGGTCGCCGCCCTGATCCTGGTCGTAGGCGTGTTTGCGAGCCGCTGGGCGGGGCGCGTGGTGCAGCGCTGGCTTGCCAACGTGGAGCTGGAACCCCCGGTGCGCCAGCTGCTGCTGCGCGTGGTGCGCGTGCTGGTGGTCGGGCTGTTTGTCATCATGGCTCTGCAGAACCTCGGGATCGAACTGCTGCCGCTGCTGGCGGGCCTGGGGTTGGCCGGCGCCGGCGTGGCGCTTGCGACGCAGGGGGTTCTGAGCAACGTCATCGCGGGCCTCACGATCATCTTCACGAAGCCCTATCGCGTGGGTGAATACATTGCGATCGTAGGCGAAGAAGGACTGGTCACGTTCATTTCTCTATTCACGACCACGCTGGTGCACGCGGACCGTTCCAGGATCGTAATTCCGAATCGCAAGATCGTCGGTGAGATTCTCCATAACTATGGGCAGATCCGGCAGTGCGAAGTGCGCGTCGGCATAGCGTATGAATCGGATCTGCGCCAGGCGCTGGCGCTGGTGACGGATCTGGTGCGCACGCATACTCGCGTGCTGACCGATCCGGCGCCCCTGATCCAGGTGGAACGCCTGGAAGAGTCGGCGGTGCGGCTGCTGATCCGTCCCTGGGTCGCCGTGGGCGACTATATCGCGGTGCCCGGCGATCTGAACCTGGTCATCGTCGAGGCCTTGCAGCGGCATGGCATCGCCATGCCGTTCCCACAGCGCGTCGTACATCTCGTGGGCCACGCGGCCTGACACCAATATAGGGGAAGAGTCCATGACCGCATTCCTGCACTCGAGTTTGATGGTCACGGGGGCCAGCGGGCATCTGGGGCGCGCCGTCATCGAGCGGCTCCTGGCAGCCGGCGCCAGGCGCTTGATTGCCGCCAGCCGCACACCGGACCGGCTGGCCGATCTGAGCGAGCGTGGCGTGGAGCTTCGCAAGGCTGACTTTGATGATCCGGGCTCGCTCGATACCGCCTTCGCAGGCGTCGAACGTCTGCTCGTGGTCTCGACGGATGCGCTCGCCGTTGCTGGGCAGCGCAAACGCCAGCATCGCGCGGCCGTCGATGCCGCGGTCCGGGCGCGGATCAGGCACGTGGTCTACACCTCGATGCCCCATCCGGAACCGGGCTCGGTGATCCCGTTCGCGCCCGATCATTACGAAACGGAACAGGTGCTCGAGCACAGTGGTTTGGGCTACACCATCCTGCGCAATAACTGGTACCTGGAGAGCGTCCATTACTGGCTGCCGCAGGTGCAGGCGTCCGGCCTTTGGTATACCGCGGCCGGCGACGGACGTGTCGCCTACGTGGCGCGCGACGATGCCGCACTGGCCGCTGCTGCCGCACTGACGGGTGAGGCCCAAAGCCGGCGTTACGATGTCAGCGGCCCGCAGGCCTTGAGCACCGCGGATATCGCAGCAGTCATCCAGGAGGTGTTCGGCAAGACGATTCAGCGGGTCCCCGTCAGCGACCAGCAGCTCGCCGGAGGCCTGGCCGCGGCGGGGCTGCCGCCGCCCTTTGTCGAGCTGCTGGTCGCCATGGATGCGAACACGCGCGCCGGCAAGGTCGACGTGCTGAGCGATTCGGTGGAGCGGCTGACCGGGCGAAAGCCTCAGTCGCTGCGCGAGTTCCTGGCCGCGAATCGGGCGGCATTTGCGGGCGCCGGCTGAGCTGGCCCCGAGTGAGGACCTGCGCAGCCGCTCCTGGCACGCCGCCATCGCGAGCGGACCGGGTAATAGAGGAGTGCGCCGAGGCCACCTGCGGAAGTTCCGCCGGAAATTAGCAGCGTGGCCGTACCGATGCAGAGCGGACACATGGGGCGTGTGCGTTGACGTTACGGGTAGGAGAATTTCGGCGCCCAGCCGTCGACGCCTTCGGGCAGCAGGTCGAGGAAGTGATACATCGTGCAGAAATCATCGCCCGGGCTCCAGCGGGCATCCGACACCCGTTGAATCCCTTGAGCGGTGCGCCGGAACACGGAAATGCCGGGCCGCCAGCGCCCGTCTTTCGAACGATAACCCATATCCTGGGCGAAGGTGGTCCCGACGTGGCTCACCATGGGAAACCTCCAGCCGCGACTGGCGGCGAAGGCTTTCTGCACGTCCGGCGCATCGGGGCTCGACACCACGAAGGCGACACGGGACACGACATGATGGTGGATGCCGTTATAACCATCCGCCCACAGCGTGCAGGCGGGGCAGGATTTCCCCATGTTGTGAACCACCATGAGGTCCTTGTAGGTACTGAAGAGTTCCGATAAGTGCACTGTGCCCGCCAGGGTCTGGAATTCGTAGTCGCGAACGGTCTCCGGTTCGATCTCGGACTGCGTCGCGCGTATCTTCTGGCGCAGCGCTGTGATCTCCCTGCGATAGCTGCCGATGCGTTCTGAACCCGCGGCGTATTTCATGAGCTTATCTCCCATCATGGTGTCACTCAGCTCCCATAGGCATCGCGCAGCCGGACCCACGCCATGGGGTGGGGGAGGCCGGCTTCGTCACGTCCCTTGGGCACCAGATCGAGCAGCTGGTAGGTCACGTTCATGGGATCCAGCCCACGGGCGTAGGTCGAGTAGGTATGGTAGATCGTCCCGTCCGCGTCCTTATAGAACACGCTGACGCCCGGCATGTCCGAATTCGACGCCTTATAAGGGGCGTAATTGTAGACGGCCGCGCCGCGAGCCAGCTCATCCGGACGAAAGGACACGTGATAGTCGTAATTGAAGTCGCCATCGCCGTTGGACACCCACTTGAAATTCCAGCCCATGCGCGCCTGGAAGGCCTCGAGCTTCGGGTAAGGTGCGCGCGAAACGCCAACGAGGGTCACGTCCCGATGCTCCAGGTGCGGCAACATGCCGTTGAAGTTGTCGGCCCAGAAGGAGCAGCCTCGGCAGCCCGCCTCCCAATCCGGCGCAAACATGAAGTGATAGACGACCAGCTGGCTGCGGCCCGCAAACAGGTCCGCGAGCGTCTCTTGGCCGCGCGAGCCTTCAAAAAGATAGGATTTGGTGACGCACTCCCACGGGAGGTCACGTCGCTCGCTGCTGAGCTGGTCGCGTAGCTTGAGGAAATCCTTTTCGCGGGCGAGCAGGCGCTGGCGGGCGGCAACCCATTCGTCGCGGGAAACAACGGGATGATTGCACATGGGACGACTCCTTCCTGGCCCTTGGGCGGGGCACTGCAATCAGGTTTGACGCGCAGTGCGGCGGCGCCTCCGGGCACGCACCGGCGCCGGGATGGGGCGCGCCTCGATGCCGGCCAGCGTGTCCGCCAGCACATCGAACTGCGCCTGCCAGTACTTGGTATATCGGTTCAGCCACAGCGCGGCATCGAACAGCGGGCCGGCCGTGAGGTTGCAGCGGCTGATGCGGCCGGTGCGCTCCTGGCGAATGAGCCCGGCGCGCACCAGGACCTGGATATGGCGTGAAACCGCCTGCAGCGAGATTGCGAACCCGGAGGCGAGTTCGGAGACGAGCAACGCCTCGCCATCCAGCCGCTGCAGGATCTCGCGCCGCACGGGATCGCTCAAGGCCTGGAACACCGCGTCCAGGCGCACTCCGTCGGCCGCCGGATCCGCGCCATCAGCCGGGACGATTTTCAGTGCGGAAGTGCCGCTCAGCATGATGCTATACTATCAACACAGTGATTGATTGTCAACACTATGGTTGATTAAAAGAGTGCGCGTACGCAACCTCATATTCGATGTCGGCGGCGTGCTGCTGGACTGGAGTCCCGCGCGGATCCTGGAACGGTACTATGCCGACGCCGGTGAACGCGCGACCATGCAAGCCGCCATTTTTCTGCACGCCGACTGGCTGGCGCTGGACCAGGGGCTGATCACTGAGCCGGAACTCCTGGAGCGTGTCGAGCGGCGCGCCGGCCGTCCGGTACCGGAACTCGGCAATCTCTTCCAACACGTGCGCGAGTCGCTGCTGCCGAAGCATGACAGCGTGGCACTGCTCCAGACGCTGGCGGCCCGTCGGGTGCCCCTCTATTGCCTTTCGAACATGCCAGTCAATGCCTACGCCTACCTGCGGGAGCGCTACGATTTCTGGCGGTACTTCGATGGTATCGTCATTTCGGGTGAAGTGCGCATGGTCAAGCCGCAGCCGGAAATCTTCCAATACCTGCTGCAGCGGCACGGTCTGGCGGCATCGGAGACCGTGTTCATCGACGATCACGTACCCAATGTGCAGGCCGCCGGGACGTTGGGGCTGCACACCGTGCTGTTCGCCAACGCCCGCCAGTGCGAGCAGGCGCTGGCGGCACATCTGTCCTGGCTGCCGTAGCGCGCCTTGTTAAGCGCCTTTGTATCAGGGGCCCGGATCCGGTGCCGGCCAGCGATGCCGCCGTTCGAGGGGCAGGTGCGCATCGAGCAGGGTCGCATCGAGCACGGTCGTGTGGCCATACCGGCCGTCACGAAGGATCAATTCCGTGAGCAGCGTATCGAGTCCGCGGCTTACAGTCGTGAGCCTGCCGGTGTCAAGACGGTTGAGGGCTCCCGCAATCGCGTCATCGCAGGCTTCCTGCGGGCCCACCGACGGGATCGGTGACTCGATCACAAGCCGCCGCAGCGCGCTGAGGTCAGGAGCACTGAGAACGGTCCTGCCGTCGCGCAGCAGATGCCAGCGTCGATTGCTGTCAGTCATAGATGCTTTACCGGAGGAACTGTGAGCCATCATGGCGATCGCTGCGCGACCGGTGCCCGTTCACCGCGACGCAACGCCCCGCTGGGCTGCCGCGCGCTCTCTTAGTACCGGCAGGCAAATCGCTAAATGGACCCGCGGGGACCGTACCATGGTGATTCCGTGACCATGGTCACAGTTGCTCCCTGCGTGTGCTGATTCATGACGCTTATTCGCGCAATTCATGATGAGCGGGTCTTAAGAACGCACATTTGACGGTTCGCCCGCAGCGGGGCAGAGTGGCTCTGGAGATGGCGCCCGGCGGGGACCCGGCGGCACAGCCGGCGATTGACGTGGCACCTCACTCTCAGACCACCGCATCTAAGACCATGTGGACGCCGGAAACACCATGACCACTCTGTCGCACCTGTTTCAGCCCCTGAAAGTGGGTCGCACGCAGCTGGCAAACCGCTTTGCGATGTCGTGCATGGCAGGCGGCCTGTCGCTGGACAAATACGGCTATCCCGATGAACGGATGATCGCCTATTACGAGGAGCGGGCCAAGGCCGGTCCGGGGATGATGGGGATCGGTGCCGGCACGGTGAACCGTCCGATTGACGATCACCGGCGTACCGAGAAGAAGGTGTATTCGGTCGTGCTTTACGACGATGGTTGCATTGCACCGTTGCAGAAGTTCACCGACCGGATCCGAAGGTACGACACCAAGTTCGGCATTCAGCTTTGGGATGGCGGCATCCAGTCCGGTGGTCTGATCCAGCACACGCCCTCCGGTGTTGGCAGCCCCTTCAAGTCCGTCGGCGATCAACGCGAGAAATCCGAGCTCAAGATCCTGAGCGTCGCGGACATTGCCGAAATCGTCGGAAACTTCGCGACCGCGGCCGAGCGTTGCGCCCGGGCCGGTTTCGATTTCGTGGAAATCCATGCGGGACATGGCTACCTCATCAGCGCCTTTCTGACCCCGCATTTCAACCGGCGTACCGACCAATACGGCGGCTCGCTCGAAAACCGCCTGCGCTTCCTGGTCGAGATCCTGCGGGCCGTCAAGGCGCGCGTGGGCGACCGGATGGTCGTGGGCGTTAAGATCAACGGCTCCGACTATCTGCCGAAAGACGGCTGGACCGTGGCCGACGCGGTGTGGGCCGGCCCGGTGCTCGAGCGGGAGGGGGCCGATTACCTGTCGATGACGGCAGGCGTCGTGGGTTCGCCGCGTCTCACGGTTCCGCCTCTGTATGAGCCGCAGGCCTGCTACCTCGAAGGCGCGGAAGAGGTCAAGAAGGTCGTGAAGATTCCGGTGTCGATCGTCGGCCGGATCAAGAACCCCGTCATGGCCGATGAACTGATCCGCGACGGCAAGGTGGATCTCGTCGCCATGGGGCGCCCGATGATCGCCGACTCCGAGATCGTGGCCAAGGCGCGCGAAGGCCGCCTCGAAGACATCCGTCCCTGCCTGGCGGACTGCCGCGGGTGCCTCGATCACCAGATGCGCACCATCATGCACGGCGAGACGCCGGGCACCAGCTGCATCGTCAACCCGCGCGTCCACCGCGAGGCCGAGTGCATCGATATCCCGGGCAGCAGGCAGGACCGGCCGCGCACCATCGTGGTGGTCGGCGCCGGCGTCGCCGGCCTTGAGGCGGCGCGGCGGGCCGCCTTCTCAGGTCATAAGGTGATTCTGTGCGACAAGCGCGCGCGGGTTGGCGGCCAGGTGCGCTGGGCCGAGCGGATCCCCGGCCGGCACGAAATCGGCGACATCCTGCCCTGGTACGAGACGCAACTGCGCAAGCTCAATGTGGATGTGCGCCTCAACACCACGGTCAATAAGGCGCTGCTCGAATCGCTCAAGCCGCACGTGGTGGTCGTGGCGAGCGGCAGCGTCTCCACGGTGCCGCAGAGCCTGACTACAAGTCTTTACAACATCGAGAACATCGCCGTGGTCATGGCCGACGATCTTTTCGAGGAGGAGCCGGATCTCGGCGACCATGTGTTGGTGCTCGGCGGCGAGCAGAACGGCCTGCAGATCGCCGACTATATCGCCTCCAAGGGCAAGAAGGTCGTGGTCGCGGAAGAGACCGGGCACTTCGCGAGCAAGATGGCCGCCAATGACCGCTGGTACCTCACCCACCGGATCATTGCCGCCGGCGTCGCCCGCCACAAGAACGTGCAGGCTGTGGACATCGAATCTCCCGATCAGGTCTACCTGGTCACGGACCAGGGACGGGTTCATGTGCCGAACATCGATACGCTGGTGCTGGCCAGCCTGCGCCAGTCGGACCGCTCGGTGGGCGAGATCGCCGAGAAGATGGGGCTGGAGACCTACGTGATCGGTGATGCCAAGGACGTCATGGGCGAGGACAGCGGCACGATCTTCGCGAACCTCGTCCAGGGCTACGACCTGGCGCGCGGGCTCTGAAGTGATGGATCGGTAGGCCGGACCGCCCGCGACCGTCAGGAGATTGCATGTCCCGATTCGAAGTGCCGTTGATCATCCGAGGCCGCGTCGTTGCCGGAGAGCAGATCGAGTTTGGCGGACGCCGCGGTGGCGCCACGCTCGCAGCGACCGACGTACGCCCGCACATGGCGGACCTGCCGCTGCGCAGCGGTTCCGAGCTGGCCGACCTTTACACCCTTCGCTTCGACCAGATCGTTGAATTCCTGCTGGCGCTCGGTGAGAAGCTCGATTTCCGCACCAATGCCTGGCTTCAGGAAGCCTTCGAAGCGGCCAGCCTGACCTCCGGGCTGACGCGGGACATCCTCGCCAACACCTATGCAGGCGTGAGCCGCTTCTATTCGAAGGCCGTGCTCCACGACTGGGCCGAACGTACCGCCGGCATCGACCACCTGGAGGGCTGGGTGCTGCGCCCATTCCCCACTGGCGGGCACGCCGCGGTGCGGGCCTTTGGCGCGCGCTCGGTGCACGTGGTCGCGGGCAATTCGCCTGCGGTGTCGATGCTGACGATCGGACAGAATGCCATCACCCGATCCGACGCGATCATCAAGGCGCCTTCGAATGATCCGCTGACGGCCGCGGCCATTGCGCGAACGATGATCGACCTGGCCCCGGACCATCCCATCACCCGGCACCTGTCGGTGGCCTACTGGAAAGGCGGCGACGCTGCGGTGGAGGATGTGCTCTACCAGCCGAAGAACATCGAGAAGCTCGTGGCCTGGGGCGGCCTGGCTTCGGTCACGCACATCGCGAAGTACGTGCAGCCGGGCATCGACCTGATTACGCTCGATCCCAAGCTCTCTTCGACGATCATCGGCCGGGAGGCGTTCGAGAGCGAAGCGACCATGCGCGAGGTGGCGGAGCGGCTCGCCAATGACGTCGGCTGCATGAATCAGGAAGGCTGCGTCAATGCGCGCGTGATCTACGTTCACACCGGCACCGACCCGGCGGGCCTGGAGAAGGCCAACCGCTTTGGGGCCCTGGTGCATGAGGCGGTGCAGGCGCTGCCATCGCATGTCAGTGGACCCGGCAAGGGCCTGCCTCCGGAGCTGGCCGACGAGATGGATGGCCTGCGCTACGCGCCGGAGCTGTATCGGGTGTCCGGTGGCGGCGCCAAGGGTGCCGTGATCGTCTCGCAGACGGATGAGCCGGTGGAGTTCTCGCGGCTGCTCGGCGGGCGGGTCGCGAACCTGGTGCCGATCGACAGCCTCGAGATTCCCGTCCTCGCCGTGAATGCCTACACGCAGACGATCGGCATCTATCCGGAGAGCCTGAAGGCGGCTCTGCGGGACCGCCTCGGCATTCAGGGCGCCCAGCGGCTGGTGAGCCTCGGCTACGCGACCGGCTCGCCTTACGCCGGGCCCCAGGATGGCATCGAACCCCTGCGGCGCGTGGTGCGCTGGGTCGTGGAGGAATGCTACGAACCCTCCGAGTTTCCCTTCCCATCACGGCGCAAGCCGGCACTGAAGTGAATGCACACGCCGTGAAGTGAATGCACACACCCGCACAACTGGCCGCCGAGCCTGAGCGATTCATCGCACTCAGCAATCGCGAGGCCTTCAGCATTCCGCCACAGGAGTTGGCGGCAATCCAGCTCAAGGCCGTACAGAAGCGCTTTGAGGAGCTCGCTCCACGCGTCGCGATGCTCGGGCGGCTCGCGCAGGAACAATCGATGGATCGCATCGGCAGCCTCGATGCACTCGCACGGCTGCTCGTACCGCACTCGGCCTACAAGTCGTATCCGATGTCCGCCCTGGAAAATGCCCGCTTTGACATCATCACCCGGTGGCTCGGCGGCTTCACGACGGTGGACGTCTCGGGTGTGGATGCGAGTGGCTGCCAGAGCATCGATGACTGGATGATCAGGATGGAGACCGAAACGCCGATCCGCATCGTTCATTCCTCAGGAACCAGCGGCAAGCTCTCCTTTCTCCCGCGCACTGAAGGGGAGAATGAGCGAGTCGGCTTGATGTCACAGATGCGCTTGTTCGAAGGCTACGGCGATGAGCCGGGCGCGGTCGCCAGCGATTTCCACGACCTGCCGGTGGTGTACTTCTCCTACCGCAAGGGCGGCATGGGCCAGCAGCGACGCATGGACGCGCAGGAGAAATTCTGGCACCGCGGCAACGGCACGCCGATCATCACGCTGTACCCGGGGCGCCTGTCTGCCGATGCGATGTCACTGGGTGGCCGCCTGGCGGTGGCCGAGTCGCGCGGCGAGCTTGGCACCATGAAGCTGGCCAAGTCCCTGCTGGAGCGGCGTAACGCGCTGATGGCGGAACAGGCCGACCGCGAAGGCGCTCTCGACCGCTTCTATGGCGCGATGCTGCCCATCAAAGGGCGGCGTGTGTATTCGATGGGTTCCAATGCCCAGTACTTCGACATGGCGACCGAAGGGCTGAAACGCGGTTACCGCCGGATGTTTTCGCCGGACAGCTTCTTCGTCGTGGGCGGCGGCAACAAGGGCCGCGACCTGCCCGATGACTGGAAGGACACGGTGGCCGAATTCCTCGGCGGCCGGATCCGCCCGAACTACGGCATGTCGGAGATTCAGGCCGGCGCCGCCCTCTGCCCGCAGGGTTACTATCACATGCAACCCTGGGTCATCCTCTATCAGCTGGATCCATCCACCGGCGCAGTTCTGCCGCGCGCGGGGACGGTCACGGGCCGACTCGGAGTCTTCGACCTCTGCGCCTCGACCTATTGGGGCGGCTTCCTGACCGGGGATGAGGTGACGATCAACTGGGCGGATCAGCAGTCCTGTGCCTGCGGGCGCCAGGGACCCTACCTGCATGACGCCATGCGCCGCTACACGGAGAAGGAGGGCGGCGATGACAAGATCACCTGCGCCGGCGCGCCCCAGGCGCATGATCGCGCCCTGGAATTCGTGCTCAGTCAAATTGTCTAAAACAACCCCGCGGCCCGACGGTGACCAGGGTGCTACTTACCCGGATCTTTGGAGGAATCGGGAGCGCCCATCATCTGCTCGTGCATCCCGCGCATCCCGTGCAAGGGCCCACCCATCATCGGGCAACCCTTGCCGCCCATGAGATCCTGGCAACGCTTCACCATCTCATTGCGGCAGGCGCCCAGCGGCTTGTCCGACCGCAGGCAGGCTGCCATCTCTTCGTGCATCGTGGCCATCTTCTCACGAGTCTCTTTGGACAGCGCGGGCGGGGTAGGTACGCTGGGCGGAGTCGCTGCAGTGCCGGCCGGCGGGTCGGCACGGGACACGCCGGCCGCGCTGGCCAGCATCAACAACAAGGCCGCGACGCCGATCAGGAGCGGGTTCGACAGGCGCGTATTCATGCGTATTTCTCCATCAGTGGCCAATTTAAGACAAATCCTGCCCCCGTATGGCACGAACGTCCATAGGTACAAGTCACTGAAGATAGGGCATGAGGGTGCGAGGCGCATCGCCAGCGAAATGCACTGCAAAAGCAGGGTGTCCCCCAGCGCTTAAGCCCTCATTCAGCTGTACTCCGCTACAGTGCAGGCGCGTTAAGAGCATCAATCGGCCCGTTCGCATGCAGGAGTGAAGGTCCATGAAGACCCGACAGCTGATCCACACGCTGCTTCTGGCGCTCTGCGTGGCGAGCTTTTCACTTCGCTCGCATGCCGATTCCTTCAACATCGGGATCTCAGTCGGCTTTGCGCCGCCGCCCCTGCCGGTGTACGTGCAGCCCCCGTGCCCTGAAATCGGCTACATCTGGACGCCGGGTTACTGGGCATATTCCGATGAGTATGACGATTACTACTGGGTCCCCGGGACCTGGGTGTATGCGCCGGCGCCCGGCCTGTTGTGGACACCCGGCTACTGGGCGGAACGCGAAGACGGTGCGTACCTGTGGTACCCCGGCTACTGGGCACCGCATGTGGGTTATTACGGTGGCATCAACTACGGCTACGGGTACTTTGGGATTGGCTTTGTGGGCGGATATTGGCGCGATCGGGATTTCTACTACAACCGCGCTGTGGCAAATGTCGAGGGCTTTCATGGCAGGAATGTCTATGTCCGCCCGGTTGAGAACCGCTACGGGGACGAGCGCAGCAGTTTCAACGGACGCGAGGGGGTCCACGCACGGCCAACGGGCCCGGAACTGGTTGCACAGCATGAACCGCATCGCGGGTGGACCTTGCCGCAGCAGTCACACGTGCTGCAGGCGCGGAACACCCCCGTATTGCGTGCTTCCACCAACCAGGGTCGGCCGCCCGTCGCGGCGACTCCGCGTCCAGGCGTGTTCGCGGGGCGCGGCATCGTGGGCGCGCGGCCCGCTTTTGCGCTGCAACCCCACGGCAGCAACTATCGCGGAGCCGGACAGGGCGCTGGCCCTGCTTCGCAGGCGCCCCGCGCGATCGACAACATGAGGTCGCCTGGTGTGCCGATGCGCAGCGATAGGCCGACCTGGGCCCAGCCCGGTGGCGGCGCAGGGCCGAGTGCTCCCTACGAGCCCGCACGTCGTGAACGTCAGGACAACCGGGTGTACCCACAGGCACTGAATTCGGTCGCACCCGCAATGCACTCCGCACCGCCGGCAGTGCGGTCGGTACCGCCTGCCGGCGCGCATAGCGTGCAACCCGCCTATGGTGGGTCACCCGCCTACGGTGGGCCGTCAGCCGCAGCACCGCGATGGACGCCACCGCGCAACGAATCGCGTTTCGAACAGCGCTCTCCGCCAGCCCACCAGGCGCCCGCCCCCCGTCTGCAGGGAGCCCCACCACCGCCGCAGAATGATCGCGGTCGCCGCGAGGACTCGCGGGATGAGCGACAACGCTGAGAAGCGGCTGGTTCATCGGCCAACCCCGGCCGGTACCTGTCGATTTGGTACGATGCGATGCAAAGCAAGGCTTCGTGAGGGGGACGATGCATCGCATTTCGAGGTGGCCGGCGGTGTGCTGTGCGGCGTGGATCTTCGCGGCCGGCACCGTGGACGCGTCCGGCACAGTGAACGCGTCCGGCGGGGTGGGGCGGCCCCCGTCAGCCTTGACGGCGGCAGAGGTCGACGGGAGGACCATCGGTCTCTTCGAACAGCCGGCGGACCTCTGGTTGAGCCATGGGCGTACCTACGGCGAACAGCGCTACTCACCGCTTGACCAGATCAACCGCGGAAACCTGGGTCAGGTCGGACAGGCCTGGGAAGCGGACCTCGAGAGTCCGCGCTTCGGCATCGAGGCCACGCCGATCGCGGTCGGTGGTGTGCTCTACACCACTGCGCCCTATGGCGTCACCTATGCCTTCGACGCGCGAACCGGCCGGCAACTGTGGCGCTTCGACCCACACGGCCCGCACGACTGGATCCGCTGGGGCTGCTGCGGTCCGATGAACCGCGGCGTGGCGCTCTGGAAGGGCAGGGTCTATGTCGCCAGTTACGAAGGCCGCCTGTTTGCGCTCGACGCGAAGTCGGGCCAGAAACGGTGGGAGGTCAATACGACGCAGAGCCAGCCGGGTTACTCGATCACCGGTGCGCCCCTGGTCGTCAAGGGGCTGGTGATCATCGGCAACGCGGGCGGCGAATTCGCGACACGTGGCTACGTGTCCGCCTACGACGCCGACACCGGCCGGCTCGCCTGGCGCTTCTACACGGTGCCCCGCGATCCCCGGAAGGGTTTCGAAAATCCGGAACTCGCGGCGGCCGCGCAAACCTGGGGTCCGAACCACGACTGGTCGTTGGGTGGCGACGGCAATCCATGGAATGCGCTCAGCTACGACCCGGAAACGGACCTGCTGTTCGTGGGCACGGCGAACGGGCCCTGGGTCGACCAGCCGGACAGAAACATTGCCAAGGGTGACAACCTCTACACCTGCTCGATCCTCGCCCTGCACGCCGGCACGGGTCGTCTCGCCTGGTATTACCAGGAGACACCGGGCGACAAGTGGGACTTCGACGCCACGCAGAACATCGTGCTGGCCGACCTCAGGATGAATGGCCAGCTGCGCAAGGTATTGATGCAGGCGCCGAAGAGCGGCTTCTTCTACGTCATCGACCGCCAGACCGGCAAGCTGATTTCGGCCAACAACTTCGTGCGCGTCAACTGGGCCAGCCACATCGACCTGAAGACCGGCCGTCCAGTCCTGCTGCCGGAGAATGCCGACTATCTGCAAGGCCCTAAACTCATATTTCCGTCGCCCGCCGGCGCGACCAACTGGATGGGCATGGCCTATGATCCGACGCGTCAACTCGTCTACCTCTCCGCCCACGATATCGGCTGGGCCTATGGGCTCAGCAAGATGCACCTCTTTTACGAAGGTTTCGATGTCTCCACCCTGACGCATGAAGAGCTCCGCTCGCAGATCCACGGACTGCTGGAAGCCTGGGACCCGGTCGCCAACAAACCGGTGTGGCGGGTCATCCAGAAGAGCTTTACGAACAGCGGCCTGCTGGCCACCGCCGGCGGCATCGTCGTCCAGGGCACCGAGGATGGCTTCATCCAGTTCCGCGACTCGAGTACCGGAAAGCTGCTGCGGGAGATTGCCGTGGGTACGGGCATCGTGGCGCCGCCGATCAGCTATGCCCTCGACGGTGTGCAATACATTGCGGTCGGCGTGGGCTTCAACGGCGCGAAAGTGACCGTACCGGTACCCGACACGCCGCCGCCCTTCGACAAGCGCGCCCGGCTGATTGTACTGAAACTGGGTGGCGGACCGGTGAAGGTGGCACAGCGCGTAGCCCTGGGGCCCCTGCTGAACGTTGATGCGCCGCAGCCGCCGGCCATGGTGGCACGCGGCGAAAATCTGTATGCCCGGTATTGTTTTTCATGCCACTGGATCTATGGCGAATACGCGACGTACCCGGATCTGCTGCGCATGTCGAAAGCGACCTACGACGATTTTTATGGAATCGTCCTGGGCGGTGAGCGACGGCAGCAAGGCATGGCGAGCTTCGCCAGCGATCTGAAGCCGGCCGATGCGGAGGCCATCCGCGCCTACCTCGTCGATCTGGCGCAACGGGTCCGCAAGGGGGCAACGCCAAGATAACGGCTACCGTGGCCTTGTTTGTGCAACCGTGCTGTCACATGGCGTTGCTGGCGTGCTGTGTAATTGTTGATTGGCGTGCGCCGCAGCCCGCGGCCGCGAACAAGAATTAACACAAAAGACGGATCCCATGAGCCACCGAAAGACCACACTGGCCCTGCTCCTGAGTTGCGGCCTCGCCAGCCTCGCCACCCAGGCGGGCCAGATCCAGCGCACGCTGCTCATCAGCGTGGAAGGATTGCATGCCCTGGACTTCTCGAATTATGTCAAAAGCCATCCGAGCTCCGCTCTCGCGGCACTGGCCTCGCAGGGCGTGACGCTGAGTCCGGATGATCGCGCTGCCCAGCACGACGGCTGAAGTCCCGGGGACCATCCTCAAGACGCTGGGGATCGACCCAACGGAATTGAAGTCGGTGCAGGTGGAACACACGGGGGCACTGCCCGGCTTCTTCTGAGCAACACCCTGCCACTGCGCTCTTGGTGACGGACGCAACGGGCTGCCGCGGCAGCCCGTTTTGCGTGTCAGCGCGCCGCGGGCGGCAGGTCGTCGAGTGGCAGAGCCGCGAGCTCGGCATCCCTGAGCCGGAGGTTCATGATGTGCGCGAGCGTCGGGGCAATACGGCGCATGTCAATCTCGCCGAGGGAGTGGCCGGCGGCGATGTGCGGACCGACGATGAAGAACGCGGAACGCATCTCGGGCCGATCCGGCAGGTAGCCGTGCATGCCGAGGTTGCTCGGTCCGGAGACGAGCGGTCCGTCCCGGGAGGCGCCAGATTCATAGCCGATCCGGAATGCGACCACGAATGCGGCGTCCGGAAATCCGCCACGCGCGGTGATCTCCTCGTGGGTCAGCACGCGATCGATGCCGTTGACAGGGTCGCTGGCGAGCTGGCTCAGCAGGACACTGACCTGCGAGCGTACGCTGGCGTCGCGCGGGTCGGCGAGCATGATGGCAGCCGTACCACCGGTCGGCCAGGGCATGGCCTTCCAGTTCGTGATCTTGTGCTGCTCATCGACGCTGAACAAGCCAGCGTTGAGAAAGGCAGTGTAGAGGTTCACGTCATGCTCGACGGCGGCAAAACCGTGATCTGAAACCACGCAAAAGGTGGTGTGACCGGGCGCCTCCCGCTCGGCGGCAGCGCGAATGCTCCCGACGACCGCGTCGAGTCGTTCGAGCACTGCGTTGGATGCCGCGCTGAAGGGACCCGAGCGATGCTGTTCCGTATCGAGACCGGTAAAGTAGAAGGTGGCAAACTCCGGGTGCCGGGTCTCGAGCAGCCGTATCGCAAACTGAGCGCGGGTCTCGTCCTCGGCCACGGTCTCCTGCATGCCGCCCGGATAGCGGCCGAGGGACGCCGACAGTGCCTGTTCGAGACCAGGCGTACTCAGCGCACGCTGCAGCTTCAGGTCGTCCTCAGTGCCAGCACGCCAGATCTGCGGCAGATTATCGTCGATAGGTGCCCCGACGCTTGTGGGCCAGTAGATGTTGGCCGTCTTCAGATGCGCCGCGCTCGCAGCATCCCACAGCGTTTCAGCGTGGACGTCCTCCGCGTACCAGTACCAGCCCATTTGATTGCGGTTGTAGGGGTCGAAGGTCGTGTTGGCCACGATGCCGTGACGAGCGGGTGAGGCGCCCGTCAGGAGCGTCATGTGACTGGGGTAGGTCAGGGTGGGCAGCACGCCGTCCACGCCCGTGGCATAGGCGCCGTGCTTCACGAGCGCGCGCAGGTTGGGAACTTTCAGGCCACGGCTTTCCGCCTCGAGGACCGCTTCGGGTTTGAGGCCATCGATGGACACGAGCACCAGCAGGGCATGAACGCGTCCAGGGTGGGCGCGCTCGAGCTGCACGGCTCCTGACGGCGCCGCAACCAGGGCAGCGAGCAGCGCCGTGGGCAGCCAGAAGCAGGGCGGGATGCGTATTCGCATGACTTGGGTTCAATTCCAGCAACGGAGACGGCCGGAATTATGGCCTTAAGCGCTCACGTCATCACGGGTTTCGGCGGGCAGCCAGGTCGGCGGAGGCTGCTCCGGGTTGCGCACTTCATTCAGGATCCACTTACACAACCTGCGCATCACCTCGACGCCATCCTGCGGTCCCGCGATCGTGCGCTGCGTGGCACAGCCGAGCGTCACGAGGCGCTGCGCGCCGTGGAAGGACAGTCGGTCGCGCAGTTCCATCATGAGTGAATCCGGGTAGATGCCGATGGTCTGCGTATAGGCGGTCACGGCCTTGATCGGCCCTTCCAGACTGTCTACGGGCACCAGATTGGCGACGCGATTGGCAAGCAGAGGCGCGAATTCCACGGGCTCGACGGACTGCGAGACGATGACGCCGCCGCGGCCGTCGCCGCCAAAGAGCCTGTAGGCACCGCCTGAGAAGCGCAGGCCCTCGATTTCTTCGCGCAGCGCAGGGTCGAGCGCGCGCACGGGATTGCTCAGGTGAGCCGGGATGGTCTGGATCGCCTCGTAGAGGAGTTGGCCAAAACGGTTGGCCTGGTCGAGGCCGGCCGGGTCGGTACCCGTCTGAATATAGATGACGCGGGCGTTGAGGCAGGCCTGCTGATTATTCACCGCGACATCGAGGGCGGCACGGTGCGCCACCTCGCGCATGCGGGCCTCGTCCAGGAAGGCCTCGCGGCCGATGATGGTGGAGGAGTGCTTGGGATCCAGGGTAATCAGATCGATGCCCGGCTGAATATAGCCGCGGATGTGCGTCATCGAGGCCATGCCGCCCCAGGCGACGATCTTCTCGATGTGCCGGGGCTGATACAGCACGCTCTCGATGCGGGCATCGCCCCCTTTCCAGTAGCCGACGCTCAGGTGGCGCGTGATTGGGTGGTCCGGGGCCATGTCGATCATGGTGCGTGCGATCGCGCAGGCGGTGAGCGGATCGTTCGACGGCGTCTTGATGATGATGTCGCTGCGCGTGATCGCGTTGCGCATGACCGTGACCGCGGAGATCGTCGGCACATTGCCGGCGATGACGTGCAGGGCCCGGGCCCCGAAGGCGCGCACATAGCTCGTGGAGTTCGCATCGCTGCGCGTCTTCACCCAGCCTTCGAGATACGGGATGCCGATCAGGACGTCGGCGACCTGCTGCATCTCGCCGCGGTTGAAGACCGCGCCCAGGTTCTCATAGATGGCGCGCAGGATCGGTTCGCCCAGGCCGGAGGTCTTCGTGGACAGCTCCAGCGCCTGCTGCAGATGGGTGTTGAGGCGCAGGTCCAGGCGCCGTCCCAGCTCCTCCAGGTAATCCAGGATCTGCTCGAAGCTCAGCTCATACAGGTCCGCCAGCGCCGAGGGCTGCGCCAGCGGCAGCTCGTCCAGGTACCTGCCGACGTCCGGCGCCCAGAAGCGCGTGCCGGGGTTGCGTCCGCCGAATTCCACGTCGCGTGCCTCGATGACGCGGCCGCGGATGATCAGGGGTGCCAGGTACGGTGTCATGTTCATCACCCGATGGATTGGAGCAGGAAGTCGATCGCCTTGTTGTGCGCTTCGGGCGCCCCCGCGCAGGTAATCTTGTCGTCGCCACCTTCCTTTTCCGTGTAGCGTCGGATCCCCTTGTGCACGTACGGTCCGATGCGGCCGCAGGCACACGGCTCCGTATCGCCCCACGACAGGGTGATCTCATCGCCCGTCAGGAAGCCGCCCCAGTAGGTCTGCGCGTTGAGATCGAAGGCACCGAAGCGCCCCGTGCCCGTGCCGGTGCGCGGCAGGACGCGTCCGGTCGCCGGATCGAGCAGAAAGGGGACATACCAGGTGGGCAGGTGGTAGTGATCACCAGGGCAGACACGCGTGACGGCGACCACTTCGGTCATGCCATAACCTTCAGTCAGCGCCGCGCCACCCAGGAAGCGATCAACGATCGCGCGCCAGTCGGCCGGCAGGTTGTGTCCCTTCATCCCCCCGCCCGCTGCGACAAAGCTGTCGCGCGCGAAGAGGTGCTCGATGCCCCGCTGGCGGGCCTGGACCGCGATGTTGTAGAGCATCGGCACATGACCCATGACCGAGACCGTCTGGCCGCGGAAGCGGCTGGACACTTCGGCGAAGAAGCCGTCGAGGTAGGCGGAGGACTTCTCCTGGTCCTTCAGGAACGCGTCGCGCCGCGCCAGCAGCTTGGGCGAGATCTGGATCTTCCCCAGCTCGCCCTTGCTCTCCGCCACGCGCAGGCGGCCGCCGATGGAAGCCGCATCGGCACTGAATCGCGTCGGGTTCGTGGCCACGATGCGCGTGGCATCCCCGCCGAACAGCTCCTTCTGCAGCCATTCCAGGTGCCGGTGCTGCGCCATGGCCCCGGTCCGGTACTGCATCCAGATGATCGGTGCCTGTTCCACCGGCACGCCCAGCAGCGAGGGTTCGCTGCGAAAGGTGTCGAACTGCCGGCGGTAGCCGGCCACCATCGCGTGCATCTCGGTCGTGCCGCGGGGCAGGAACGACAGCTTGCCGCTCGTGCCCGTCGAATGCATCACACGCACTTCGGTCTGCGCATCGAGCAGCATCAGCCAGTCGTCGATGGAATCGCAGCCGCGCGCGTCCACCCCGGACAGGTCATGGGTCGTGAAGCCGTTCAGCCACAGCGTCAGCCGGTCGAACTGGCTCTTTTCCAGGATCGACATCGGGTAGGACTTCATCGCCGAGTGCGGCACGAGGAGCGGAGCCATGTCATCGAGGCTGCCGATCGCGCTCTTGTCCTGCTCTTCGGCCAGGCGCTTGAGCACCGGGATGCGTTCCACCAGATCGCTGAAGCGCTTGCGGGCTCCGGCGGTCTGGATGCGATGTTGCTCGGCCAGCGGGATCGAGTACACCTCGTCCTGCGTCAGGTCGATCAGCTGCTCGGGTACGGCACCGTAGTCGATCATCGTGTGGTCCACCCCTTAACCGGCCGAGAAGATTCTGGCGAGAGCCATTATCGACCGCGGCCGACGGATTACAATCAGCATAAAACATCATATAAAACAATACGCTGAAAAAGATATTGAGAGTCCGGTAGACTTTTTAGTCTCCATGATGAGAAGACCCGCCCTGAGAAAGCCGCGCCTGCGACCGGACCGCATCGAGGGCAAGCTCGCCGCGGTGGCGCGTAATATCGCCGCCGGCAGTAACGTCGCCGCAGCCTGCCGCGCCGCGGCGATCACGGTGCCGAGCTATTACCGCTGGCGCTCGCGCCGCCGCGACGACGCGCCAGCCGCGGTGGAGCCAGCCGTGGTGGCGTCCGCGACCGACCGGATTCGCGACACACTTCTAGAGGCCGGCAAGTCGCTTTTCCTGCGCGAGGGATTCAGCGTCAGCATCGACAGGGTGGCGGCGGCCGCAGGCGTCGGTCGCCAGACCCTGTACAACCGCTTTGGCAGCAAGGATCGGCTTTTTGCAGAGGTGGTCCAATCGCTGTATCAGCGCAACGTGGCCCCGGCGCCGGTGCTCGAGCGCGGCAGCGATCTGACAACGATGCTGGGCGACTGCGGGCGGCACCTGCTGAAGCTCATGCTCGATCCGGAAGCCGTGGCGCTGCTGCGCATCACGCTGGGTGAATACCGCGACCATCCCAGGCTCGCGACGCTTGCGTATGCGATCCGCTCCTCGCGCGTCACCGCGCGCTGGTCGGCCTGAAGCCGCCGTCGCAGGAGGAACTCGAACAGACCCTGCAGCTGTCGATTCGGATCTTCACGCGCGGGCTGGGCTGGCGAAGTTAGATCGCACACACACGATACGCGATATACTCGGCGGCGGGGGTGTTTATGGCCGATGAGATCTCGAACGCGATTGCCGACGCGCACCTGTACGCGGACCCGGAACGCTTCCATGCGCTGTTCACGCGGCTGCGGCGCGAAGAGCCCGTGCGCTGGACCACGCCCGAAGGCGTGCGGCCCTTCTGGACCCTGAGCCGCCACGCGGACATCGTCGAAGTCGAGCGACAGCCGCAGCTGTTTCCCAGCGGGCCGCGCCTCGAGCTCTTCAGCATCGCGCAGGAAGAGAAGATCATGAAGGCCATGGGTGGCAATCGCGCGGTGTCGCGCACTATGCTGCACATGGATGGCGCGGAGCACAAAGCCTACCGGGGCCTGACCCAGAGCTGGTTCATGCCCGGCAACCTGAAGAAGCTCGATGAGGGTCTGGCTGCCCTGGCCCGTGAGTACACGGACAAGCTGGCCCGGGCCGGCTCCCAGGTGGACTTTGTGCTCGCAGTGGCCGAGCTCTATCCGCTGCGCGTCATCATGATGATCCTGGGCCTGCCACCCGAGGACGCACCCGAGCTGCTGCGACTCACGCATAATTTCAACCGCCGTGCGGACGCCAGGGTAACCAGCGAGCAGGAGCGCGACAACCTGCTCGTAAAGGCCGCGCAGGAGATCTTCGCGTACTTCGGCAGGATCTACGAAGACCGCATGAAGCAGCCGCGCGACGACGTGGCCACGGTGATCGCCCAGGCCACGATCGACGGCAAGCCGATCAACCGGCTGGAGGCGCTGTCGTATTACCTGCTGCTCGGGCTCGCCGGGCACGACACGACCAATGGCACGATTGCCGGCACGCTGCTGGCGCTGATCCAGAACCCGGATCAGCTCGCCAGGCTCAAGGCGGAACCCGAACTGCTCACGACCGCGGTCGACGAGATGCTGCGCTGGGTGTCGCCGGTGAACAATTTCATGCGCACTGCCAGCGCGGACTACGTGCTGCGCGGCCAGCGCATCAGGGCGGGCGACAGCCTGCTGCTGTGCTTCCGGGCCGCCAATCGTGATGAAGAGGTGTTCGAGGACCCCTTCGCCTTCAGGGTGGACCGCAAACCGAATCCGCACCTCGCGTTCGGCCATGGTGCGCACGCCTGCCTCGGCCAGCACCTGGCGAAGATGGAGCTGCGCGCACTGTTCCGGGAACTGCTGCCGCGCCTCGAGCACGTCGAACTGGCCGGCCAGCCACAGATGCTGGCCGCGGTGACCGCGAATCATCTCATGCACCTGCCGATCCGCTGCCGCGTACGCGCCTGAGCGCGCGGAGGCCGGTTCGTGCGGGATACCGGTCGATCGGGATACTGGCCGACCTGGATCGGGACCGGAGAACGTCCATGAAGAGTATGTGGTGCGCAGCGTTGACGGCGGGCCTCGCGCTTGTCGCGGCGGTACGGGCCGACGCGGCGGCGGATGCCGTCGCGGCGGCGGCAGCCAAGGCAGCCGCAGACAGCACGGCCGTCGTGTCGCAGGAATGGCAGGCACTCATCGAGCCCATGATGTCGATGGGCGGGCGCGCGGCGCCCCTGCTCGCCGATCCGAAGGATCCGCTGCAGCGCCAGGAACTGTATCAACAGCTGTTCAAGACGATGTCGATGGCCTACATGGCGATGTTCGTCGGCGACCCGGCGCACCCGGACTTCTGGCCGCTGTTCAACCAGGCCTACAGCATCGGATCGGCCAACCCGGACGACACCTATTACCTGGCACCGCTGGACGGGAACGGGGTCTACCGGATCTCCGGGTATCGCGGGACGGTACGTCTGGTGGATTTCCAGCTCGGGAGCGGTCAGTTCTATCCACGTGGCCAGGGCGGGATGATGCCGACGCTGGCCAACTACGACATCGACGACCTGCATCTGGGTAAGGACGGATGGTTCGAAGTGGTATTGAGTGCCGAGCGTCCAGCCGGTTACCGGGGCGACTGGTGGAAGATGGATGCGAAGGCCACTTATGTGATGGTGCGCCAGATCGCCTACGACTGGCTGCGCGAGGTGGACGGGCGGTTCGGGATCGACCGGTTGGACCGTCCTGCAGTGAAGTCGCGTCCGACGGCGGAGGAGATCGCGGCGAATCTGCGGCAGATCGCCGTGGCCGCGGACACCTGGACGCGGCTGCCCACGGGACGGCTCCTGAGTTACATCCCGGACGGGCTGATCAACAAGGTCGTCGTGCGGGATCTCTCCGCCCAGGGCGGATTCACGTCCAAGCAGTACTACGTGGAAGGCCTGATCGACGTGCAGGACGACGAGGCGCTCATTTACGAGACCGACGTCCCGAAGCAGTGCCGCTACTGGAACCTCGTGACCAACGACAACCTCTGGAACACCGTGGACTACACCAACCGGCAGAGCAGCCTGAATGGCTTCACCGCCCGGCTCGACAAGGACGGCAGATTCCGTGCGGTGGTGTCGGCCAGGGACCCGGGCGTGCCCAACTGGCTGGATACGGCGGGCTACGCGCGCGGGTCGCTGTTCGGGCGCTGGCTGCAATGCAGCAGCACACCGACGCCCACAATCACGAAGGTTAAGCTCGTGGACCTGCGCCGGGCCCTGCCGGCCGATACGCCCACGGTAACACCTGAACAGCGCGATGCGACGCTCCGTCAGCGACGGCTCGGCGTGCAGCTGCGCCGGCGGTGGTAGGGACGGCGACGCCACCAACGCGCGGGGTGACAGGAGGCTTCGTTCGGGGCTTTACGGATCTTGCGCGCCAGGAGCCTCGATCGGTCAGGCCGGTCTAGTGACGGCGCCCAGGGTCGCGCGCGGCGCACGCCTCCCAGTCCTGGGCAATGCAGTGCTGTGCCGCCTGCAGCGTGAGCTCATGGCGACAGACCTCCCGATGCAGGCGTGATTCCAGGATGTCCTTGCGGTGGGCACCGTGCTCGCCGTCCCAGGGCTGCAGCGCAAGATTGCTCAGTTTGCGCGGATGCCCGCCGAGGGCCAGCGGCACGATGTGATCCAGTTCGTAGGCGGAGATCGTGGCGGTGTCCAGACCGGCCTCGCGCATCAGCTTGAGTTTGACGCCCTGGGTATAGGAAGTCGACGGGCGCACGGTTCGCGTATAGCCGGGCACACAGATGGTCCGGCTGATGTTATCGGCGCTCACGTCAGGATTGAGGGCGATGCAGCCCTGCGCGGTGGAGATGCAGGGCTGGTCGCGGGCCGTGGCGGTCGACACACCGTGATCTGGAGCGCTTGCCGTGGGGCCGGGCAGGTGCGCACAACCGCACAGAAGTGCGAATGCGGCCAGAACTGCGAAGGAAGTGTGCTGCGCGGGAGAGTCAAGCATGGAGTTCTGCAGTGTGCCACAGCAAGTGCGGCAGAGGCAGCGCGCGACGGCTTGAGAGCTTCGCGCGCGAGCGTACAATAGGCGCCGCGCCCATCCGCCGAACGGCGAGGAATTGCGCTCGAGGCAGGATGCTGACGCAGTGACAACCCCGTCATCAATTCGCATAGAGACCAACGACCTCTCGCGACCCGTCATCCACGCGTTGCTCGAAGTGCAACGGCGGAATACGTCCAAGCTGTCCCCGCCGGGAAGCGTGCACGCACTGGACCTGAAAGAACTGCGCCATCCCGACATTACGTTCAGGAGCGCCTGGGACGGTCTGGAACTCGCCGCGATCGGAGCACTGAAGACACTGGGCGCGAAGCACGGGGGGATCAAATCGATGCGTACCCCGGCCGTGCGGCGCCGACGGGGCGCAGGCCGGTTGATCCTGGCCCATCTCATCGCAACGGTGCGGGCACGCGGCTATGACCGGCTGAGCCTCGCAACCGGGTCCATGGCGGCCGTCGAATCCGCACAGCGGCTCCACGCGAGTTATGGTTTCACCTTCGGTGGGCCATTCGAGGGCTACGTCGAGGATCCCAACAGCGTGTTTATGACACTGCGCAATCCCTGAGACGGCCTGAGATGCTATCGGCACGTCGTGAGGGTCATGCCATGAGCGCCGGCGCCTGGCTCGCCTTCGCAGCTCTCGGCGTCATCTGGGGCGTGCCCTATTTCTTCATCAAGGTGGCCGTCCAGGAACTCTCGCCGGTCATGGTGGCCTGGTCGCGGCTGGTGCTGGCCACGAGCATCCTGCTGCCCGTGGCCTGGCACCGCGGTGCGCTGCGTTCCGTCGGCAGGCATCTGGTGCCCATCGTCGTGTTTGCCCTGGTGGAGTTCGTCGTGCCATTTACCGCCATCTCGCTGGGCGAGCGCTGGATCAGTTCCTCGGTGGCGGCAATCCTGATCGCCATGGTGCCCTTCAGCGTGACGCTGATCGCACGCTTCTTCGGCCTGCACGAACGCCTGGGCGCTGGGCGAGTGCTCGGAATGGCGCTTGGCTTGTTCGGCGTGGTGGCACTGGTGGGCTTTGGACCGGTGTCCGGCCTTTGGGGTTGGGCGGGCGTCGGCTGCATGATGCTGGCGACCATCGGCTATGCCGTCGGGCCCCTGATCGTCCAGCGGCACCTGGCGGACATGGATTCGCTGGGGCCGGTCGCTGCGAGCCTCGCGGCGGCGAGCCTGGTGCTCTCACCCTTCGCGCTGTTCGATTTTCCGAGGCACTGGCCGTCTCCAGCCGCCATGGGTTCGATTGTCGTGCTGGGCGTGGTGTGCACGGCCACGGCCATGCTGGTGATGTTCTATCTCATTCGAAACGCCGGGGCGTCACGGGCCTCGATCATCACCTACATCAATCCCGCGGTGGCGACGCTGCTCGGGGTCTTGGTCCTGCACGAACGGCTGGGCGTGGGCGGCGCGCTGGCATTCTCCCTGATTCTCCTGGGGTCCTGGTTGGCAACGCGCGGGCGTCGGCCCGCCGCCTGAGACCCGGCGACCACGGTATTACCCCTACGGCCGATTCAACCATGCTTCGGCGAGCCGCACCCACATTGAGCCACCCAACGGCAGCAGGGCATCGTTGAAGTCGTAGCTCGCGTTGTGCAGCATGCAGGGTCCGCCGCCATGGCCGCCGGGTCGATGCTGCCCGTCACCGTTACCGATCAGAAACCAGCACCCGGGTTTCTGCAGCAGGTAATAACTGAAATCCTCCGCGGCCATCGTCCCCTCGAATTCCTGCACAGTGTCCGGGCCCGCGAAGTTAACGAGCGTGCGGCGCACAAACTCCGTCTCATTGGGATGATTGACGGTGGGAGGGTAGTTGCGCCTGAAGTGAAATTCACAGGTCGCCTCAAAGGCCTGGCACGTCGCTTCCGCGATGCGCCGCATGCGTGATTCGATCAGGTCGAGGGTTTCGGTGGTGAAGGTCCGGACGGTGCCCTGGAGTTCGCAGTTGTCGGGGATGGCATTGGTGGCTTCCCCGGCGTGGATCATCGTCACTGAAATGACTCCGGTATCGATCGGCCGCTGGTTGCGGGTGATGATGGTCTGGAAGGCCTGTACCATCTGGCAGGCGACTGGCACGGGATCGATCCCGTTTTGCGGGATCGCCGCGTGGGCGCCCTTGCCGCGAATCGTGATCCGGAAGTCATTGGCGGAAGCGAAGATGGGGCCAGACTTGAGCGCGAACTGGCCCACGCCCAGTCCCGGCCAGTTGTGGGCGCCAAAGATGGCCTCCATCGGAAACCGTTTGAACAGTCCATCCTTGAGCATCTCGCGCGCGCCGCCGCCACCTTCCTCGGCGGGCTGGAAGACCAGATAGACGGTCCCATCAAAATTGCGGTGGCGCGACAGGTATTGCGCAGCCGCCAGAAGCATGGCGACGTGGCCGTCATGGCCACAGGCGTGCATCTTTCCAGGGTGCACGCTGCGGTGTGGAAAGACGTTCTGTTCGGTCACCGGCAGCGCATCCATATCGGCCCGCAGGCCCACCGAGCGGCCGCCGCTGCCCTGACGGATCACACCCACGATTCCCGTTCCGCCCAGGCCGCGATGCACCGGGATGCCCCAGCCTTCGAGCGAGCGCGCGATGAGATCGGAGGTGCGCCGCTCCTCGAAGCCGAGTTCGGGATGGGCATGCAGGTCCCTGCGCAGCGCCCGGAGCGCGGAAATCTCTGCCACGACAGGCTCAAGCAACTTCATAAGCCAGGCTCCTGGGCGGGCAAGGGGGTCGGCAACGGTTGCCGCGCAATCAGGCTCCCGCCTAACACGATCGCGAAGTTCAGGCACAGGGCCACGAAGCCGGCGCTCAGACCGAACACCGGATCGCGGTGACTGATCATCAGGAATGCAGCCATTGCGACCCCCGTGACCATGCCCGCGAAGACCGCCGCGGCGCTCACGCGCCGCCAGAACAGCCCGAGGACCAGACCGGGAAAGAACTGGGTGACACCGGCATAGCCGGTCAGCAGCAGCGAGACCAGAGTCGAGGAACTGCTGATGCCGAGCGCGAAGCTCACCGCGCCGATCACGACGACCATGGTCCGGGCCAGCCGCGCGACCTGATCGTCACTCATGGATGGCGCGAAGAGCGGCCGGTACAGGTTCTTGGAAAACAGCGTTGCCGCTGTGAGGATGAACACCGAGGCCGGGACCATGGCCGTCAAGGCGCCCGCGCCGCCGATGACGCCCAGGTACCAGGGCGGGAAGGTCCGCTGAACCGCCGTCAACATGGCCAGGTCGCCATTGGCCATGCCCGGTACCACGAGGATCGATGCGAAGCCGGCAAAGAAGATGAACACCAGCGAGAGCGAGTAGAAGGGCATGACGATCGCATTGCGCCGCAGGATGTCGCCGCTGTTGGCCGAGAAGGTGACGCCGAAGTTCTGCGGCCACATGTAAAGCCCGAGGCTTGTCAGCAGCACGGTGGAGATGAACCACGCATGACCCAGGCCGGTTGTGGCCCCTGGCATGGTCAGGTGGCCGGGCTTGGCATGAGCGAGCGCTGCAAACATGGGTCCGATACCCCCGAAGTGAACCAGTGGTACGCCGATCCCGATGGACAGCGCGGCGACCAGCATCAGCACGTCCTTGACGACGCTGACCCAGGCTACGGCCCGAATGCCATGGGCGAACACGAAGGCTACCAGCAGCAGCGTGGCGACTGCCATGGCAGGCGTTCGGCCGATGCCGCCGGCGCTGGCGATTGAGACGATGATGCCGACGCCAGTGATCTGGAGTTGCAGGTAGGGAATGAACGAGGCGATGCCCACGACACAGACGAAGCCGGCCAGGTATTCGCTGCCGTAGCGCTGTGTGAAGAAGTCCGATTGCGTCTGCATGCCGTAACGGCGGCCGACTTCCCACAACGGCGGCAGGATGTAGAACGACACCACATAGGACAAAGTGAGATAGGCCAGGATGTAGAGCACCGGTCCGCCCCGGGAGTAGGCCCAACCGCTTGCGCCGAGGAAGGCAAAGGTGGTGTAGACCTCGCCGGCCATCAGCAGGAAAGTCAGCAGAATGCCAAAGCCGCGTCCGCCCACCGTCCACTGCTCCAGGTTCATCCGGCGGCGGACGCCCGCCAGGAAGCCAACCGCCGCGCCGAAGGCAACGATCGCGATGATGATCGTGACCGAGACTGCCGCTGGGCTCATGACGCCGGGCTCATGGCGGGCGCCCGAGCGCGGCGCCCCGCGCCGCTTCTACCCGATAGGCGGCCCACAGGCATCCCGGGGTCAGGATGATCCACAGGATGAGCCAGAACAGATTGAACGGCAGGCCCAGGATCATCGGATCAATCCGGTCCCAGAGCGGAACCGTAAAGCACATGGCCGTGAAGGGAATCAGGCCGAAGAGCAGTGCCGCAATCGACGGGGGTCTCACCATCTTGAGGTCTCTGCAGTCGCCCATTTTCATGGTGGGGTACAGGTGTCCGGCATGGGCCAGGCTCAGCGAGAACTCGACGCCCTCAACCCGGTTCCGCGCCGAGATCGTACCATCCATCCTGGCCACGCCGGTACTGGCCACGTGCAGACCTTGGCCGCACTGGCCGTCATGATTCCGATTGCCAGCCGGAGTCGAAGCTCGACCGGGATCTGGTCAGGTTCGACGGCGGGTAACACCGAACGGCGTGAACTTAATATGCGGGCATAATCGGATGCGGTCTCAAACCGTGACCGTCATCAAGTTCCGCAGGGAAATCGCAGCCATTGAGCGCTGTGTCCCGGCCACGTCAGTGCCAACATTCATGCTACGCACAGTAAAGAGGGACGCGCGGTGACTGACTTTGGCACGGGCTTTGACGTATTGCTTTGTGATCGGGGAAGCGTGGATTCCAGGCGCGCCCGTTTTCTGGTCGTCGTGGCTTGCGAGACGGATCCGGATTGGAATTTCTCTGATTCCGCCCACGATGTGCTCGCGCTATGCAATTGGTTGGTGCGATTTGCCTCCCATGTTCGGAACTCGGCATGCCCGAGGCCTCATGCGATTCGCTACGAATTGGTGGGTGCCGAACCCGCCGTACAGCGCATGGTGCGCGCGGTGATCGACAAGTGCCGCGCTGTCCAGTCGCCTGCGGCGTAATTGGCGGTCTCAATGGGTTTTAGGTTCTCCCGCCCATTGCCACTGAAGGAGGCGAAGCCCAGTCCGGTACCCACGGAGCCGGAGTAGCGTTCGACCTTGCCTTGCAACAGCAGGCCACAGGCCCCAAGGCTCGCGGCTCGCTCTTGCTGGCGCCTATAATCAACGCCATGAATCCGATGCTCGTCGTCCGGTTGGTAGGCTTCTCGCCACGGGCATTGTGCTGTCTGGGTTTGGCGGTGGCCTTGGTTTCCAGGACGGCCACCGGGGCCGAATCGCCAGCGCCCGAAAGCTTGGCGTTCGGAATCACACCGTTTGTGGGGTACCGCACCGGCGGCGACTTCAAACGCTTCGACACGCAGCAGCCGGTCAATGTCGCTGACCACGGGTCCCTGGCCCTCGCCCTCGACGTGCGCGCGGTCGACGCCATGCAGTACGAACTATTCTACGGTCGCCAGTCCACGGTGTTGTCGGGGGCGGCCTTGGCGCCTGCGACGATCAAGGTCGAATACCTGCACCTCGGCGGCACCGTGCCCCTCCTGGGGACGCCGCACCTGAACCCGTACTATGGCGGGGGTCTGGGCATCACGCGCCTGAGCCCGGACCCTGCGGTGGGAGTCGACAACACGCGGTTTTCCCTGTCTTTGTCGCTGGGCACGCGGGTACCGCTAAGCCCGCATCTCGCGCTGCGATTCGAGGCCCGCGGGTTCTTCACTCCGATGCCCACCGATACGGCCTTCTTCTGTCGCTCGGACCAGACCGGCGCGTTGTGCGAGATACGCGCACGCGGCTCCTGGTTTGTTCAGGGTGACGTCCTTGCGGGTGCTGCATTCACGTTTTGAGGTCTTGGATTCCGATGACTCCGTGCTTCAATCGGAACAAGGTCCGGCCCCTGTTGGGCGTGAGCACGGCCGGGCGGGGCTTTGGGGGTACCCCGCCCGGCCACTCCAACTGACGCGACCTGAGCGGACTCTAGCGTAGGTCCATTCCCACACGTGGCGGGCCCGTGCAGCATCGCGCAGACACGTGACAGGCATGTGGAGAGCGGATGACAATGCGGACATGATTCCCCAGGCGCTGCCGGATGTCGATATTGAAGGTGTGCCGGGGCGGCGCGGGCCGGCACTCGAGCGCTATGCACAGTTCTCCTTTGCCCATGGCAGCGACGTGCACGCGGTCTACCACCTTGGTGAACGCAGTGCTCCGCCGATCCTGATCCTGCCGGAGCTGGCGGGTTTCGCACCCGGTCAGATGCTGTTCGCCGAACGCCTCGTCGAAAAAGGGTTCCAGGTCTATCTCCCATGGCTGCTCGGACCGCTTGGCCAGCGGGCCTATCTCTCCAATGCGCTCAGGCTCTGTGTATCGCGCGAATTCGGTCGGCTACGCGCCGGGGTCACGGCGCCGGTGACCTTGTGGCTGCGTGCCCTGGTCACGCACATCAGTGCGCACAACGGCCGGGGCGGCGTGGCGGCCATCGGTATGTGCCTCACCGGGGCGTTCGTAATTCCGCTTCTGCTTCATCCCGAGGTGACCGCGGCCGTGGCCGCGCAGCCCGCAGTACCGCTGTCGTTGTCCTTCCTGGCGCTCGGATTGGGGGGCGAGAGCAGGCGTCAGGCGCTGAATGTAGCGCGCGCGGACATTGAGCAGGCGCGCGACCGGCTCGCCTCCGGGGCGGCGCGGCTGTTGGCGGTGCGCTGCGCCGCTGATCGGGTTTGTCCGGCGGATAAACTGCTGCGTCTCCAGGCGGAGTTCCCGGTTGGCCTGACGCTGCGGACCTATGGGGCGGCGGATTCCCGGAATGCGCTAGGGGACAGGCCGCACGCGACCTATACGAAGGAATTTCGACTTGCGACGGGCGCGGGTGCCGAGCACTGGTCGCGGCAGGCGTTCGCGGATCTGGTGCAGTTTCTGCGGGGAGGTCTGGCTTGAAGGTCGGTAACTTAGCGCGCTGGCTGTATCGCGGGCGCGGGCGGAGGCGCCGGCCCGGGAGGCTTGCGCGCGCAATGAATGCGGTCTCAGCGCTGGCGTTCGGATGGGGGATTGCACCCAATCACCTGCTGACGCTGGAAGTTCGTGGCCGACGGACAGGCAGGACCATTGCATTTCCGTTGGTGATGGCGATGGTCGACGGGGAGCGGTACCTGGTGGCGATGCTGGGTGAAGATGCGCAGTGGGTGCGTAATGTGCGTGCGGCCGGAGGGCGCGCGACGATACACTGTGGCCGCCGGCAGGAGGTCGTGCTGCTCGAAATGCCGGTTTCCGCCCGCCCGCCCATCATCAAGGCTTTTCTGCAAAGGGCGCCCGGCGCGCGTCCCCACATTCACGTGAACAAGGACGCACCCTTGGAGAGTTTTGCGGCGATTGCCGCGTCTGTCCCGGTGTTTCGCATCCAGACCGAGCGCAGGTTGCGTGTCAGATGAGGAAATGCTGACGATGGCCCAGTTCCGTTCCGACGCCGACATTGAGCAGCTTGTCTCAGGGTTTCTCGATTGCTCGCTGCCGGAGTCCGAATGGACCCACGCGGCGCACTTCGCGGCGGCGCTGTGGCTGCTTCGGACCCGTGGAAGCCAGGCCTTCGTTGACATGCCGCCACTCATACGTGCCTACAATCTGTCGATCGGCGGGCAGAATACCGAGAGCGCGGGCTATCACGAGACGATCACTGTGGCTTCACTCCGTGCCGCGCAGGCTCATCTCGCCCGCCGGCCCGGCGCGGCGCTGCACGAAGTGCTCGCGGAATTGCTCGCGACGCCGGTAGGCCGCTCCGACTGGCTGCTCGCCTACTGGTCGAGGCCGATGCTGTTTTCGGCTGTGGCGCGGCGCGACTGGGTGGAACCGGATCTCGAGCCGTTACCCTATTGAGTGATGCCTGGGGGGAGAGGATGTCACGGCCTTCGTGGGAGGCGTCGCAGCCGAGCCCGCGACTGCCGAGCAGGCTCAGCGCATTTCGATAGGGATTATCAACCGAATTCCCGCTGATTCGTCCTGGGGATAGTGGAAGGTCCGCGGTGGAGCATAGGCGGGGCAGCGATGATGCGGATATCAGCGAGCGGGCAGATTGCAACGTGCCCATAATGGGCACTTCGATGATGACAATACACATGAGATACCCGCCGTGAAGTCCGTGCGTCGTAGCCCGGCGCGCGATCGCAGTCGACCGACAGAGCTCGAGCGGACCAGGCTGGCTGGTGCGCCTATTGCCTCAACGCAGCTGCGGATGCTATAGCAGCGGCACGGTCAGCCAGTGCGCAGCTTCTGGTCGACCAGTGCGCAGCTTCTGGTCGAAGAGAGGGGAGCGCACTCCGCGTAACTTCATTCAACAGTTGCGGCCGGCGAGAGTGCGAGGTCAAGAGTGAAACGCAAGAAACACCGCTCCGGACCGACAAAGTGCTGTGGGGGGGCCGAGCACACCGGTCCTGCGCTCACACGGAGGGATTTCATCGCCGGCGCCGGCTTAACGGGGCTGGCAGCGACGCCGCTGAGCATTCTTGCCAAGGAGTCAGACTCCACCCCCGTCGACGGCACGCCGGAGCAGATCCACCTCACCTTTGGTGACGAACCATCGACCACGGTCTTTGTCTGCTGGGCGTCAGCCGCTCAGTCGGTCAACCCAAGAGTGCTCGTGCATGGCGCGTCCGGCACAAAGGCCGTCGTTCATGCCATTCAGAGAACCTACACGGACGGCCTCAATGGGCAGACGGTGTTCACTTATCATGCGAAACTGCGGGGACTGAAACCGGGTACCACCGTACGGTACGCGGTGACCGCAGACAATGACCGCCATCGCGCGCAGCCGTTCGAAGCGAGCTTCCAGACGCCACCGCAGGGCAGAGGGCCGTTCAGGTGGACGAGCTATGGAGACTTTGCGACCCCGGTAACCTCCTGGCGGCTCTCATCACCCCAGAGCCGATTCGCAGTGCAGGCCGTGGAGCGATTCGAGCCGCTCTTTCATCTGCTCAACGGGGACCTGTGCTATGCCAACGTGAACCCTGCGGCACAGCCGGCAGTCTGGGCAGACTTCGGCAATAACGTCCAAGTCTCTGCGACCCGTCGACCCTGGATGCCATGCCCCGGCAATCATGAGATTGAGTTTGGCAACGGGGCGCAGGGGTTCCATTCCTATCTGACCAGGTACTCATTGCCGCGCAATGGGACGGCATTCGAGGGTCTGTGGTATCGCTTCCAGGTCGGTTCCGTATTGTTCATCTCGCTCTCGGCCGATGATGTGATCTATCAGGACAGCGGGGCCTTTGTGCCGGGCCCGGAGCCACTGCAACCTGTGCCGAGAACCGGGAACGCGGCCATTGAGCCGGGTACCTCAATCTACGTTCATGGGTACAGTGACGGCGCACAGACGCGCTGGCTTGAGGAAACACTGCGTGCGGCGTCGCAGGACCAGAGTATCGATTGGGTCGTGGTGCAGATGCACCAGGATGCACTGAGTTCCTCGAAGAACGGCAACGGCTCGGACAAGGGAATTCGTCAGACGTGGCTCCCGCTGTTCGATCGATATGGTGTGGATCTCGTGCTCTGCGGTCATGACCATGACTATGAGCGCAGCTGGCCGGTGCGCGGCTGCAACCATCACGTGGGCCGTGACGCGATAACGGGTGAGGCCGTGGACACCTGCCAACCCCGTCCCATCATGACGACCGAGCCCGTGGATGGCACATTCGACACGAATCTCGGTACGATTCATCTCATATTGGGTGGGGGCGGCACGAGCGCGCCGCTCGATGTCTATGGTCAGGATCCCGCCAATGGACTTCCGCAGGCGAAAGTCATTACCCGGGCCAATCGCCCGGTACCGGGATCAGCACCCGGGACGTTCAGTCGGCCGCACGCCGATGCGCTCGAGGACGCGATCTGGTCCGCGCGCCGAGATACGGAGACTGGGTATGGGATCGCAGTGTTTGATCTGGATCCGGGCGTTCCGGGAGGCAAGACAACGATTACGATGCGTTACTACCATGCGCCCGGTGCCGATCAGGTTGCGACGCAGAAGTACGAGCTGTTCGAGACCCTGATGCTTGCGAAGGATCGGCGAGATAGGCCGGGCTGAACGTCAGCGCCTTCACTTCATCAAACAGCACGTTCTGGGCCCGTGCGATGCACAGCTCCACCTGAGGCATTAACGCAGTCAACTCGAAGGCCAGCGCCTCACCGATGCGCGCGACCAGGTCTGCGACGCACTCCACCTCTGACGCCGTCAGGCACTGCCGCGCGCGCAGCGCGGCACAGCGATCCTTGAGCAACTCCAGCTCGAGCAGCACCGTCTCTCGCCACAAATCCAAGGGCGTACCCATCGCCTCACCCACTCCCACGACGTGCGACGAGGTCAAAGCCATCAGTCGCTGTTCCAGATCACTCCAGAGTCGTGCGCACACCAGCACGCAGGCCGTGCGGAACGGATCGGTCCATACCATGCGCAGAAGTTATCCGGCCGATGTGACCGGCCGCTTTCAGCCAGTCTGAGATCTCTTCCGGCCCCCGATGCGCGCACTGTAGCCTGGTTGTCACTCAATCTTCACGCTTCGCTCATATTGGAGCGCTATAACCTGGTCGCGGCGTGACATCCCGCCGGCTGTGGAGCATGGGCAATGACGTACCTTCCATGGGCGACCGGACTCGCGACCCTCAACGAACCTCCGCTCGCAGCGCTGCGCAGACGCTGGCAACTGCGTTTCCGGGGCCCTTGGGTGGAACCGCCACCGCCAGTGCGGATTGATCCGTTGATCGTGCGTCATCCGAGCGTGCGCGAGCGCCTCCGCCACTGGGGACGCCGCCCCTAACAGCCCCTCGCGCACGGAGCGCCCGCGCATGTTTGTCCTCTTCCTGGCCCAGGGCCATACGCCTATCGCCTTCGAGACCACGGCGAATCAACTGATCGCCCAGGCCATGGACGCCGTCGCGGAAAGACGCGGCAGCGCGGTGGAGCTGCGCGACTTCGAGAGCGCCTGGGCCGCACTCACGCAAGAATTGCTAGCGGCCTACCATTTTGAGGACCTCGATCAGGGGCGCGAGCAGGTGATGTACGACGATGGCCTGAGCCTGGATGATCGCACGCTGATCCTGGCCTGTCTGGACCGGCTCCGACCGCATTGAGCCCCGCGATGCCTGCGCGCCTGGTCCATGGCGACGTGGCGGTCCGGTATGACCTGGCGCGGCTCCGCCGTCGCGGAAGCCGGGGCTTCTCGCGCCAGGCATGGTCATGGCCCTGCGCGAGGCGATACGATGATGGGCGCATTCATACCGCGGCGGGTGTGCATTCCCCGTGCGGTCAGTAGCTGACCTTGAACGTTGGCGAATCTTCGGGCCTGGTCTTCCGATGGTCATAGACTCGCGTCGTACTGACATTCGCGTGCCCGAGCCATTCTTGAACCTTGGCTATGTCGGCGCCCTGATCCAACGCATTGGTGGCAGCCGTCGCACGAGCGGCGTGGGGACCGAAGCGGTCCACTGAAATTCCAACTTGTTTGCCGTAGTGCTTCACCATCCGGTAGACGCCGGATGGCATGAGGGCGGCCTGCATGCTTGAGCCCGGGGCGTTGGCGCGGACGGGCTTGAAGAGCGGGGAGTTGCCGTCGGCGCCGTGGCCGGCGGCCTCGAGGTACTCGGAAACAGCCCCCAAAGCGCCGGAATGGACCGGGATATAGCGCAGCTTTTCTCCCTTGCCGCGAATACGGAAGTGCTGCACACCGCGGCGCTCGTGCAGGTCTTTGACCTTCAGCGTGCAAAGTTCGGTCCTGCGGAGCGCATGGTAGAAGAGGGCGGAAAGGATGGCCCGGTCGCGTTTGGCTTTGATGCCGTCACCCCTCGGGGCGGACAGCAGCGCGCGGACCTGGGCGTCTGAAATGGCGGGGGTCTTGCCCTCATAGCTGTCGATCCTGGGCCGGCTGACGCCTTTCACAGGGTTAAATGGCACAGCATGGCGGGCGCACAGGTAATCATATAAGGAGGACAGGGCGGCGAGCTTGGCGCGGATGGTGGGTCCAGCCAGCTTCCTGGTCATCAGGCTCTTACGCCAGGCGATGATATGGGCCCGCGTAATCTGACGAAACTGTTCGCGGTGGGAAATGCGGGTAAAGCGCATGAACTCGCGGATCGATATCTGGTACATCCGCCGGGTGCCGGGGCTATTCAGGTTCGCGAACCAGTCGGACTCGGGCGGTACATCCTTGAGCTGCTGGAACTCGGTTTGAGATAGGAGCCAGGATGTCGCGCGGCGCGGCGCGGGGAGGGCAGCAGGAAATCTAATGGGCAATCTGCGGCTCCTGGAAGTGTGCAACGATGTGCGCCATTTCCTGCAGCTGCTGCAACCAACGTGCAAGTTCCGCGTACGCAATGCGTTCTCCGCCAGCGTGCAGGCCCTCCTCCGACAGGTGCAGCGTCGTGAGCTCTCCTTGCATGATCTCGCCCTTTGCCAGCCGGTCATCCAGGTGTTCAGAGGCCTCTTGGAGGGCCCTCACGCGCCTGCGCGTGTCGGCAGACACCGCTTCAACGGCCGGAATCCGAGCGCCGAACTCGCTCGCGCCGGCGAGGCAGCTCGCCAATCGCAAGGCCCGCTGCAGGCTGGTGAAACAGTGCTCCACATGCCCGACGGCGTGAAGCAGCGACGTCGTCTCGCGCCCGTGATCGGCGTAATCCGTGAAGGCGAGCCGCGCCCGCTCGTAGTCCTGGAGCGCCAAATCTACGAGCCGGACGAAGCCGATGCTCCAGCTTCTGACGAGAAACGCAGCGGGACCCGCCCCGGTGACCTCCTGGCACAGAAGTAATGTCAGGGCATTGCGTCGAAGAACTCCCGACAGGTCCGGCATCGAGGAGCGGCGCGGCGCGCCGGACGCGCCGGCAGCGCGCGCGACCGAAGCGGCCTGGGCAAGTTGCTGGGCAACCAAATGGTCGGCCTCCGTCACAATTCTCTGACCCTCAATGCTGGCCGCCTCGATGACTTCCGCGATGAAACGATGCTCTGAAAAACGCGCCAAGCGGTCCCGGGAAGGTTCCAGAGCATCGGCGCATTCGGGCTCAAACAGGGAAGCGAACAGCGCAGTCAACTCCGGCGCACTGACGGGTTCCGTTGCGTTCGCGAGGACGGCCTGCTTGATGGCCGCCCAGATCACTTCGGCCCGCAGCCGGTATGTTTGGCGGATATCCGTGACCAATCGTGAGCCGGTTTCACTGCGCTCCAGCGCCTTGTGGCCGGTCATCTCCTGCAGCAACTGCTGCACACGCCTAACATGGTCACTGCGCAGCGGGACCAGGTTGCGCGCGGCTTGACGCCGAGCGAGATCGCGAGTGTGTTCGGCGAGTGACATGGGAAATAGCCTAAGCCTCATTCATATGACCATTATAGCATGAAAAAATAGGTTTTCATGCTTAGCGAAGCGGGGTGATGTCGTGATTCAAGCGCGGTCCGCCGCCGCTCAGGGGTCCGGCGACGGCGGCTGCGCTGCAAGCTCAGGGCCGCTCAGTTCACATTCGAGACCGCAAGCAAGGGCCTGTCCGACCTCGACCTTCGTGTAGTCCCGCGGCAGGTGGACATAGCCTCCTCAGCACAGCCGCTGCTCGCACGGCTCTTGACGATGAAGTAACCACCACCGGAACCCGCGGGAACATTGGGCCGAATCCGTGGCGACTCCTGGTTGAAGACCAAGCTGAAGGACCCCATTGCGCCAGGAAATCGAAGAAGGGTTTATCGACCGGCCAACGTGCACCGGGCGATCACGACGGCGTACCCGTCGGGGGCGATTCTCCCCGACATTGCCAGTGCTTGCGAAGCCCGTCGCGGAAACGCTCCCGCTCTTCCGGCGTCATGCGCTCAAGCCCTTCCCGCCAGTGATGACGCCAGGGACCTCTGCGGCTTCGCAGTCCGCCGAAGAGCACGCGGCACAGCGCCAGCAGCGCCACAGCCTGCAGAAACGTGATGGTGTGCCAGCCGGCCAGGGAGGGCAGCAGCCAGTTCCACAGCGACATCACGAGGCCACCCATTACAGCGGTGGCGATAGCGACGAAGAAGATGACCTTGAGGGCAGTCCGCATTCTAAAGGTCTTCATGTTTAGGTTCCTTCATTCCAGATGATCATAAAAGGTGCGCAGCGTGCGGCGTAGATGCGCCACGGCGGCGTGCTTGCGCCCAAGCAGGGTGTTGATGGCGACTCCGGTCTCGTCGGACAGCTCCCGGAAACTCTTGCCTTCCAATTCATGGGCTATGAACACGGTACGCTGCGCGGCGGGCAACTCATCAAGCGCCTGTTCGAGCGCTTCACCGAGCAGCCCCTGAAAGTATTGCGCCTCCGGAGCCGTGCCCGCCGCTGCGAGTAACTCAGGAAGCTCGCGCCTCGCATCCTGGTCATCCGGGGACTCGATCCGCGACTCCGCCCTGACCGACTCTCGCGCATGCGTCCTAAAACGATCGATAATGCGATTGCGTGCGACCCGAATCAGCCACGCGCCCACGCGCTCGATGGGCTGCATCATCCGGTAGGCGTCCAGCAACTCCGCAAAGACGTCCTGAACGATATCCTCGGCGTCGTCCGGGTCTCGGACTTGGCGCCGCACGAACGCGCTCAACCGTCGGCGTTGTTCCCCAATGACGGCGGTCAATCGCGCATTGGCCCTCAGACGCATCGTTGTGTCTGCCCACAAGGTATCCATGTGTAATTAGACGTATCAGCTGACAAAATATTGTGCTGTCCGCCAATTGCCAGAGTCCGGCCGGATTCGGGACAGGGACTTACGCACAATCCCCAGGTTAGCGGGGTATGCAGTCCTAAGCGCGGCAAGGGCCGCTGCGCGCCGATTGGTCATAATCTCTAATTATACGCGCAAGTCATTGATTATTATGAGCCAACGACTCAGTGCTGCAGTGAAATAATACCGCGCAACGCTGCTGTCCGCCCCTCCGTCGCGAGGACGGCGGCATGGAGGCCGCCCGGCGATCTGTAACCCGCGGCGCCTTGCGAACGAACTAAGGAGCAAGGCGGAAACAATTTGAGTGAGGAGCGTCTTCGGAGCCTGCTGGTCCGCGGTCTCGCCGGAGACGCCCGAGCCTATCATGGCTTTCTGGAAGCCCTCAGTGCGCACCTTCGGTCCTTCCTGCGCAGACGCCTCGCCCGCGCCCCCGAGGAGGTGGAAGACCTCGTTCAGGAGTTGCTGCTGACGATTCACAATCAAAGACATACCTACGATCCGCGGCAGCTGCTGACCGTCTGGGTTTATGCCATCGCGCGCTACAAGTTGATCGACCTATTGCGCCGCCGGGCGCGAACTGAGGAACTCAACGATCCTCTGGATGATGAATCCGAACTCTTCGTCGCCGCTGAGCCCCAGGCCCACGAAGCCCGATACGATGTCGCCATGCTGCTGCGGCAGCTCCCTGACCGCCAGCGGTTGCCGATACAGTACGTCAAGATCGAGGGGGCGTCGGTGGCGGACGCCGCCACGATGTCAGGCATGTCGGTGTCCGCGGTCAAGGTCGGGATTCATCGCGGATTGAAGGCGTTGGCAGAGAAGATTCGGAGTCGCCCGTGAAGACCGAAGAATTCATTGGCGCTCTGGCGGGCGGCGTCGAGGCGGTCGACCCGGCACAGCTGCGCCGCCGCTCTCTGGGGGCGCTGGCCTTGGGCAGCAGCCTGGCCGCAGCCCTGAGCGCCGGACTTCTGAGGCTGAACCCGGTGCTGTTGCATCTGGGGACAGAGCCGCGGTTCTGGGTGCGCGAAGCGTTCTGCGTCACGCTGAGCCTCATGGGGATTACGGCCGTGCATCGCTTGGGGCGACCGGGACGCCCCCTCGGCGTCGTACCACTCGGCGTCGCCGCTCCCGTGGGGGTCATGTGGGCGCTGGCGGCATTGGCGCTCATTTCAGTGCCGCCGTCCGCTCGGCTGCCCCTCATCCTTGGTCACACGGCACGCGCCTGCCCATTTCTCATCACGCTGCTGGCGGTACCGCCGTTCGCCGCATTCGTGTGGATCCTTCGAGGCCTCGCGCCTACGCGCCTGCGCCTGGCGGGCGCCGCCGCGGGCTTTGCGGCCGGTGCGTTGGGTGCGCTCGCCTACACACTGCACTGCCCCGAGCTCGCGGCGCCGTTTGTCGGAGTCTGGTATCTGCTCGGGATGCTGATTCCGGCGACGCTGGGCGCAGGGATGGGTCCGCGATTGCTGCGTTGGTAGTCTTGCTGTGCCGATGGCGTTGTAACCGTTCCGCCCCCCTGGACGTATTAATGAAGGACCGATCAATGTCGGTACTTCCGCGCGCTCTGCGAAGTCGTTCGCGCAGCGTCATATCTCTATTACATATCGAGGGGACACCCATGCAGAATCGAACCTCCATATTGGGCGCACTGGCGCTTTTCATCGCCGGCCCGGCGACCACACAGGCTGCCCACGCCAACTCCACGCTCATCGTAACAGCCTCCAACCTTCCAGTGAATCAGTTGTTGATCTACAGTGCCAGCGGCGCGTTGCTGAAACAGATCCCGACCCAGGGCCAGGGTGGTGTGGGTGGCAATTCCGGCGGCATCGCTCAAGATCACGACCGGATCGCCGTAGTCAATTTCGGATCCGCTAGTGTGTCGGTGTTCACCAAGGATCTTGAGCATTCCACACTACATCTCGAGTCCGTCATGGCGACCAACGGCGGCCCGGTCAGCGTCGCGTTCGGTCATGATCATCTGTACGTCCTGACCACGACCCACATCGAGTCGCATCGGGTGGGTGCGGCCGGCGTCAACCCCAGCGCCGACGGTGTTGCACACCTGTTGCTCGGCGACGGCTCCGCTGCGCAGGTCGGCGTTCTAACCGGCCAGGTCGTCATCACGGAAAAGAGCGGTGACATTGAGACCGTTGGCCTGACCGGCCTTGGCGCGATTACAGGCGCGCCCACCCTGGTGGCGAACGGGCTGAACGCACCCTTTGGCCTCGCTACCCGAGGCAACGACGCGTACGTGACCATTGCGCACGCCAACGAAGTCAGCCTGGTTCGCAGCAACAAGATCCTCGCCGAAGCTGGCTCAGGCGCTCAGATGGCACCCTGCTGGGTGGCGCTGGATGGTCCATTCCTGTTCTCCACCAATTCGCCGAGCCACTCCATCTCCCGGTTCGTCGTCTATGGCCAGATCATCACGCTCGATGCACAGGTGGTCGCGACCTTTAATGGCAATCCCACGGATATCGACTATAGCGTGGGCATGGCCGCCGTGGTCGACGCCAACGGGACCGTTTCGCACCTGTCGATTTTCAGCGTGGACGAAGATGGCAGCTTCACCTTGAAAGCGAACGCCACAATCAGCACCGTCGCGACCAACGGCGTAGCGATCGTCCGGCCGGACCGCGATCTCGGCCGCTGATTAGGTGCGCAGACGCCCGGTCACTGACAGGCTGTCGATTCGGCGAACGAAACCCCGCCGGGAACCCGGCAGGGCTTCTTTTCCTGTCTGCGTCCGGTGAACGCACCAGCCCGATTTGCTGGAGGCCGGCCCCGCCGCCCCAGCAGAGCCGCCTGTTGGGATGGAAACCAGTTTGCTGAGGCAATTTAGGGATTATTGGGCGGGTTGACCTCAAACTTACGTCGGCAGTTGACCGGTCTCAAATACAAATATCAGAATCCGACTACGAAGTGAATGGCCCCAAGCACCGTCAACCGATCGCGATGTCGACAGGAGCGGCCATTTCGCCGCTCTCGAACAGCCCGAAGTATGGGTTCGCGAGCTGCGCGATGGCTTTCATCCCATCACGCGGCGCTTCGGAAATCGTGAGATGGACGAACATAGATCAAAATGAGGGATCCCACTACCTGCCGACAATGGTGACCTTAAGGTCACAATGAAAGGGGATAACAATGGCTCTTGATGCTCTCGATCCCACGGCTTCGATCAATCCGTCCCGCCTTCAAGTGGACAAGGTCCTTGACCTGGATATGAAGGGCGGCTTCTCCTTTATAAATCTTCATGAATATCATGAGGCGGCGAAATATCCACCGGGCTATTCCAGTGACAAGACATTCATGCAGGTCAGCCGCACTCGCTCAGCGTAACGGCGCGGCAACGCCCGAATCCGGGCTTCGGGCTTTGAGGGCCATGCCAATGAGCGCGGTGCCTCCGAAGACCATGTTGATACCGACCAGCAGGCCAATCGCCCAGGCCGCGGTGCCAGGGAGGCCCATGAGAATGACGCCGGCCAGGAACAGATCGATGAGGCCGCTGAAGAGCATCCATGCCCATCGACCGGAAAGCTCCCGCTTGTGCGCCAGCGCGTAGAAGATCGACGCGACGCCTTCGATGAAGAAGAACACGGTCAGAATCAGGGTGAGCGTCAGGGCGCCCCGCAGGGGTGACCGAAGCAACATGACGCCGACCACGATTCCGAGCAGCGCCGAGGCGAGGGACCATCCGAAGCCGGGCGCACCCCGGGTGCGGAAGGTGGCGACCAAACCGATGACACCACTGAAGAGAATCAGCCAGCCGAGCAGGATTTCCACCGCGATGGTGGCGATGGGCGGAATCGCGACGGCGGCCAGTCCCAGCACCAGAAGCAGAACGCCTTCGGTCAGAAACAATCTCCAATGCGCATGGAGTGTGCGGGCGACCGCGCCCTGCAGGCGGTTGAGGTCGGAGGAAGTGGTCGCCATCGTTTTTCTCCATTGGTAGTGCGGCCTCAGCATAGGCTCATGTGAGCGGCAACGCACAGAATCC
>Ga0075017_100000040_pt1 | contig 44949 bp, 47 predicted proteins | sample AleBraG_ABR_2012_FD_71475 | JGI IMG/M metagenome (GOLD analysis project Ga0075017, IMG submission 71475) | Freshwater sediment microbial communities in response to fracking from Pennsylvania, USA - Alex Branch Run_MetaG_ABR_2012 | ecosystem: Environmental > Aquatic > Freshwater > Creek >... | reverse complement strand
CTCGGTGGCCAGCCTCTAACTTCAGCATCCATCAATGTTAAGCTTCTATAGATGGGTGTCTCCGCCGGGTTGAAGCGCTTCATCTTTTGGGACTACCCCCGTGCCGGTTGGCAATACGACGTTATTGTCGGCCTGATTCTGGCTTTCATCTTTCTCACTCCGCGGGTATGGTTCCGCGACCAACCGAAAGCCAGCAGCATCGTCATGCTGCCCTCAGACCGCGGAGCCAACGTTTTTTGGATGGAGCCGGATCAGCTTTCCGGTGTACCGGAGGCCGATCGGACCAGGAAAGCGGCGGGCCTATTAAAGGCGCGGACCGGCAAGAACGCCAACGTTCTTCGCCTGGAGCCCATTTTCGATTCTGAGCGCGACATTCGCGGGTACATGGCGTACACCACGCCTTAGGCGTCTTCGATAAGGAATGAAAGTACTCTTCTTCTTGGCTGGCACGATTGTGCTCGGTGTCTCGGCGAGTGCAAGCGCGCCCAGTGCGGCGCCCGTGCTTGCCCGGATGGATAGGGCAGCCGAGAAGTTTCAGTCGATGAGCGCCAAAGTCACCATGGTGACCCACACAGATGTCATCAACGAGAACACCACAGAGACTGGCACTGTCTTGATCAAGAAAGACGGGAAGTCCCGGGTACACGCCTTGATCGAATTTCAAGAGCCCCCAAACGCGCGCCGGACGCTCAGTCTTGCCGGGAAAACAGCGCAAATTTACTTCCCCAAGATCAATACCGTGCAAATCTACGACCTGGGAAAATACCGGGAAGTGGCCGAACAGTTTGTCACGCTTGGCTTTGGCACCTCTGGCAGGGAACTTGCTGAAGGATACATCGTGAATGTGTTGGGACAAGAAACGCTCTTGGGGAAACCGGTGCTCCGGTTGGAACTCATCCCGAAGTCCGACGAGATCAAAAAATTTGTCAATAGGCTGGAGCTGTGGATTCCCGAAAACGGAGACGCCTATCCCGTCCAGGAGAAATACTATTCGCCATCCAACGACTACCACCTGGCCACCTACAGCGATCTGAAGATTAATCCTCCGTTGAGAGGAGATGCTTTGAAACTCAGACTGGCGCCCGGGGTTAAGACAGAGGAGATGAAAAAGTAATGGCTGGCAACACCAGCGGGCGATTGACGTTTCTGGATTGGACTCGGGGCTTGGTCGTGGTGACCATGCTGAACGGGCATGTGTTTCATTCCTTCACGCAACCGGCGTTGCGCAACGACGGACCATTCACGCTTTCACAGTTCATCGGAGGACAAGGCCCAGCGGTGTTTCTTCTGCTGACGGGAATCACGCTGGCTTTTCTGCTGGACAGTGGCGAGCGCAAGGGGCTGGGGGCGTGGGGTCGCTGGAAAGCCGCGTTGCGGCGATCGGGTTATCTGTGGCTGCTGGCATTCGCCTTTCGAGTGCAGCTTTGGGCCTTTGCGTTTGGACAAAGTTCGTGGACCGATCTCTTCAAAGTGGACGTGCTGAATTGCATGGGCTTGGGTATCGCGGTGATGTCGATCATGGCAATCTTCAGCACTGCGGAGCGAGCACGGCTGTGCTTTGTACTGGGCGTGGTGATCGCCTGTGCGGCCCCGGTGATATCGTCCGTTAACTGGGCTTGGTTGCCGCCCGAGATCTACAACTACTTTGTTCCCAATCTCAATTACTTTGGTTTCTTCCCCTGGGCAGCCTTTATCGCATTCGGAGTCAGCTCTGGCAGCATCTTGCGGCTGACCCCGCCTGAACAGATGAACAGACTGATGCAATGGAGCGCACTGGCCGGCCTGGCGATTGTCTTTGCGTCGCAGTTTCTTTCCAACCTGCCCTATTCCATCTACGCCAGCTCCGATTTCTGGCTCAATAGCCCAGGCCTCACGTTCATCAAGGCCGGAGTTTTTCTGCTGATGGTGAGCTTCGCGTACCTGTGGTGCGAGTATGGCGTCGGCAGTTCCTTTAGTTGGATTCGCCAGCTTGGAACCACATCCCTGATCGTTTATTGGGCACACATTGAGCTGGTCTATGGACGCTGGTTCGGGTCGTGGAAAGAGGGCTTGAACAATTGGCAGTGCGCGCTGTTTGTAGCTGTGCTGCTTCCCGCGATGTTGCTGCTGTCTTTGGCCCGCACGAAACTGCGCGATGTGCGGTGGTCGGAGTGGCTAGGGCCCTATGCTGCCTTCAGCAACGCGCGCCGGGTCTCCGGGGACTAATGGATAAGGTTCTCATCCGGCTGCAAGGCCCGGTGTGCATCGTCACGATCAACCGTCCCGAAGTCCGCAATGCGGTGGACGCGGAGACGGCTGGTCTTCTGGTGGATTTCTTGCGCGGCTTCGACGGGGACAATACGCTGGCTGTAGCCGTGCTCACCGGCGCCGGTGGAACGTTTTGTGCCGGCGCTGACCTCAAGGCGGTGGCCCAAGGGCGCGGCAACCGGCGCTCCGAGGATGGCGACGGTCCCATGGGGCCTTCGCGTTTGCTACTTTCCAAACCCGTGATCGCCGCAGTCGAAGGCCCTGCGGTTGCTGGTGGGCTGGAACTGGCGCTTTGGTGCGACCTTCGTGTCGCCGCACGTGACGCCGTATTCGGCGTCTACTGCCGACGTTTTGGAGTACCGTTGATCGATGGCGGCACGATTCGCCTGCCCCGATTGATCGGCCACAGTAACGCCCTGGACATGATCCTCACCGGACGCGGCGTTTCCGGCGAAGAGGCTCTGCGTTTTGGTTTGGCTAACCGCCTGGTCGAGCCCGGCAAAGCGGAACAAAAGGCCGTCGAATTGGCGGAACAGATCGCGGCGTTTCCCCAGACTTGCATGCGCTCCGACCGGCTCTCTTCCTACGAGCAGTGGTCCCTGGATTTGCCCGATGCCTTGCGCAACGAATTCCGGCGGGGTACCGCCGTTATTGAAAGCGGCGAAACCGAAAGCGGCGCCAAGCGCTTTGCCTCGGGCGTTGGACGCCACGGGTCGTTTGAATAGGTTGTAGGGGCACGGAACGCTGCTCAGGCTGAATTCGGGCTCCAGGCAGGGCTCCCTGAGTAGCGCCAAAAACACCGCCTGCCGGCGCCGTTCTGACGCTGGTGTATCCTCGTCTCTACACATGCGACCGTTTCTGCTCAGTATTCTTTTTCCCGCCCTGTTCGGGCAGGACCGCACCGTGGACCTGCTCCGGCAATTGGCCGATGCTGCTGGTCCCTCTGGTTTTGAGGAGCCAATCCGTTCCGTGATGGTTTCCGCGATGCGGCCCTACGCGGACTCGTTGCGGTTCGATGGCTTGGGTTCCATTCTCGCCACGCAAGGCGCCGCCGGGCCCAAGGTGATGGTCGATGCTCATATGGACGAACTCGGCGGAGTGATCCGGCGGGTGACACCGAATGGTCTGCTCACCATGCGGATGCTCGGCGGCTGGCTCGACCAGGCGTTGGTGGATCAACGCTGGATCATCCTCGGCTCAAAAGGTCCAGTTCATGCGGTAACCGGGATCCGCGATGTTCATGTGGTCCCTGCCGAGGAAAGGACGCGCGTGTATACGCGCGACAGCTTGTACCTCGATGCCGGAGCGCGCAACGCGGAAGAAATCAAACTGCTCGGCATTTCTCCGGGGGATCCGGTAGTGCCAGACGCACCGTTTCTGGTGCTGGGCGGGGGAAATAACTATCTGGGCAAGGCCTGGGACGATCGCGTGGGTTGCGCGGTAATCGTGGAAGTGATGCGCCGCCTGGCGGGACAGCCCCATCCAAACCAGATCGTGTATGCGATCACCACCCAGGAGGAAATCGGATTGCGCGCGCGCATAGCGCCGCCGACGCCGTGAAGCCCGATCTCGGCCTGGCGCTGGAGGCGGGCATTACCGGTGATGTTTTCCCCGGCAAGCCGGAAGAGACGCAAGCCAAGCTCGGCGCCGGACCTGGCATTTTTGTGTACAACTCGTCCGAGTTGCCCAATCGCCGGTTGGTGCAGTTCGTCAAAGCCAGTGCGGAGAAGTTGCGAATTCCGCTGCAACTGGATCTGGTGCAAGGCTACGGTGACGACTCAGCCGAGATTCAAAAGAGCAATGGGGGAACACCGACGGTCTGCCTGGTGGTGCCGGTGCGCTATACGCACGCGCACAACGGCATTATGAACCGCCAGGACTTTGATCAGATGGTGGAATTGATGGTGGAGTTGGTGCGAAGCCTGGATGGGGCAACCGTGGCGCGCATCCGATCGTTTGCCGATCAGTAGCCAACGGCTCTAAAGGAATAGCCGATAATGGTCGAAGACGTTGGTGGCGTGAAGTTGTCACGCCTGAGGTAACCGATGCGCACTGTAGTACTCTGCTGGCCGATGCTGTTTATGCTCGCGTTTCTTGCGTCAGCGCAGCAACCGCCCAGGACCGCGGCCCAGGACGATAAAAACAAAAAGCAGCAGGACTCTCCCCCTCCCGACCAACAACCGAAGCCCCTGTTCGGCGGTAAGATTCCAGCGCGCTCCTCTCAGAACACCAAAGAGTCCGCCACGCTCGGTTTCAATGGGATCGATCCGTCCGGCAAAGTGGACAAGAAGGTGTTGGCCGCGAACCCCAAGGCTGCGGACGCAGAGAAGGTTCGCAACATGGATGCCAACCGTCCCGCTCCTGCCGACGTTATGGCGTTCGCTAAGGAAGGTGGGTTGAAAAGCAAATGAAAGCTCTGATAGTCGGCTTGCTTGCCGTCTCCGCCGCCTCGGCGCAGTTCGGACTCGACAAAATCAAGGACAAAATTAACTCGACAAATCAAAAGACCAAGCCGGTGACCGATCGCGCCGAAAAAGCCGCCGAGACGTTCACGCCTTGGACTCCCGAAGAGGAGCAGGCGATCGGCGAGGCTTCGGCTGAGAAAATGGTGGCCATCTTCGGTCTCACGGACGCGCCCGGTGTGCAGCGATACGTCAATTTGGTTGGATCGTCGGTCGCCCGCTATGCTTCGCGCGAGCTTCCCTGGCGCTTTGGCGTGCTCGATACGGAGATTGTCGGTGCATTCGCGCTTCCCGGCGGCTACATTTTCATCACGCGGGGATCGCTGGTGAGCATGACGAATGAATCTCAGCTTGCCGGCGCCCTCGGGCATGAAATCGAGCACGCCGCCGCTCGGCACCTGGAGTCGGAGATCCGGTCGCGCAAGACCTCCGCCTGGGCTAGCGATGAGGCCATCGCCAAGTCGAAACAAGGACAACAACTCGCGCGCTTGCACGCCGACGCGGTTTTGAGAGATCTGTTTAACACGTCCCTCAGCCGTTCCAAAGAGGACGACGCCGACGAGCAAGGAGCGCGTATGGCCGCCGAGTGCGGTTATTCCGGCAGTGGCCTGCTGGAGTTCATCAAGATACTCTCGGTGGAGAATGCCAATCCCGACAATCAGCGCCTCTTCGGCCAATTGCTTTCCACGCACCCGTCCTTCGATCAGCGCATCGAACACCTTTCGGCACAGCCCTCGAATCGCTCCAAAGGGAAGACCCTGGAAGCCCGTTTTGCGCGCGCACTCGGCCGGTAATCGTGTATAGTCCGAAAGTCCGGAAACGACTGCAGCGCGGGGTCGCACTGCTGTCTGTCGTTATTGCCGTCGCTGTGTGTATGATGCATTTCGGAGGCATCTTGGATTGGGTCGAGAATCGCACCTCGGACCTGCGCGCCAGAGCTGCCACCGATCCCTCTCGCGCCAGCCGTGACATTGTCATCATCGATATCGACAATGCCAGTTATCGCTCCCTCACGGACAAACTGGGACGCTGGCCGTGGACGAGGCGGGTGTGGACGGAGCTGGTTCGCTATATAAGCCCCGGCAAGCCGAGCCTGATTGTGTTCGACATTCTCTTCAGCGGCAAAGAGCCGGAAGCCGATCCGGATTTCGCCGCGGTGATCCGCGCCGCGGGTAATGTCCTCCTGCCGTTTTCCTTCGTCTCTGGCCGTATTGATACGGACGCCGACATCTTTACTCCGCCCGCTCGGGCACAACTCCATTTGGACGGACCGACTGCTGGTGAATCGCTGCATCGCGACGCCTGGTCGCTCAATCAGCCGAATTCGGAGTTAGCGGCGGCCATGAACAACTCCGGCGTAACGTTGTGGACACCCGACCCCGACGGGATGACCCGGCGCTTGCCTTTGACCATCGGCTATGAAGGCAAGTCCTGGACCACCTTGTGGCTTAGCGCCGCTCTTCAAATGCGGCCGGCCACCAACGCCAGTTTCGGAAATGGCGGCTTCTCCGCCGGCTCACTTCGCCTGCCGGTCGACCCAATGGGCCGCTTCGTGGTGCGCTGGCATGGCGATACTCTCAACAGCTATCGCCGCATTCCGCTGTGGGAGATGATCTGCTCCATCTATCCAACGCAATGCGATGCGAATGTTACCCGGCATGCGGCGCAGGATTTCGCCGGCAAGATCGTTTTCGTCGGCGCCAGCGCCGCCGGCAGCTATGAAGTGAGGCCGACGCCGGTCTCCGAAACCGCGCCGGGTGTATTTGTTCTGGCCACCGCTCTCGACAATGTTCTGGCCGGGCAAGCCGTGCGCCTGGCGCCGGGTTGGCTCGCCCTGCTGCTGATTGTGGCCTTGACCGCGATCCCGGCCGCTGCCGTTTTGCGCTGGCGGTCGATTCTGGCGCCCGCTGCGGTTACGATCGCCCTTCTGGGCGCTTACTCGGGCGCTTGCTTTCTGGTTTACCGGAACGATTATTGGCTTCCGATGGCCGCTCCGCTGCTGGCTGCGGCGATTTCTTTTTCCGGCAATACAGGCTGGCGCTACCTGACGGTAGACCGCGAACTGGCGCGCACCCGCGGAACACTGGAGCGTTATGTTTCGCCGCAACTGGTTCGCCTGGTAATGGACAAGCTGGACACCATCCGGTTTGACGGCGAAAAACGCACGCTCACCATTCTGTTTTCCGACGTGCGCGGCTTCACCACCCTGACCGAGAAAAGCGACCCGGTGGAACTGCTCAAACAGTTGAACGAATACCTGGAAGCCATGACCGAGATCATCTTCCGTTACGACGGCATCGTCGACAAGTTTATCGGCGACGGCATCATGGCCCACTGGGGGGCCTTCACACCAGACCGGCCCAACGCGCAGTTAGCCGCCCAAGCAGCGCTGGAAATGATGGAGGCGCTGGCGGACTTGAATCGGAAATGGTTGGCCGGCGGCCGTCCGGAGCTGGACATCGGAGTGGGGCTGAACACCGGCGAGGTGATCTTCGGCAATGTTGGGACGGGCAAAAAGATGGACTTCACGGCCATAGGAGACGGTGTGAATCTGGCTTCGCGTCTGGAAAGCGCGAACAAGGAATATCACACGCATATTATTCTGAGTGCGGCGACGCTGCAGGAGTTGGGCACGCAGGCGCAGGTGCGGCCATTGGGCTCCATTGTGGTGAAAGGGAAGACGGTGGGCGTAGAAATCTACGAGCTTTTAGGACTGGCGGATCACTAAGACTAAGACTAAGAGACGCCCACAGGTTCGGTGTGACCGGCCGCGCACTGCTCCCAACCTTCGAGCAAGGTTGCCAGCAGCAGGCTCGCCTCGGCGAGCGGAGCGTCTTGCTGACGCGTATTGGCGTGCACCAGAAGCTGGCCGATGTATTGATAGAGGCGCGTAAGTTGGGCGGCGAGTTGAGGGTCCGGATGAGGGTCCAGCGACTCGGTGAGTTCGATGAGAATGAGTTGGGCCTTGGTGATGGCTTTGGAGCGTTCGCGAATTTCCCGTTTCGCTAAATGCTGCCGGGCGCTCACGATCGCGTTGAGAGCTCCTCGATAGAGCAACTCCACCAGTTTGAGCGGATCTGCGCTCAGGATTTCATTTTCGAGATAGTTCTGATAACCGTTCGACATCTGTTCCCGAAAACCTTATCGGCTGGCGGTAATGGCTTTGCCGGATAATTCCTCCGCCAGCCGGAGAATGTATTCCGGAGGAAGCTGCTCGACAACCTGTTGCGTATTTCGATCCAGGATTCTGGCTACCATGCGGTGGCTGGAGGAATCGAGCGTAAAGACCAATTCATTTTGTGCGCCCAGCACTTTGCTGTCGTTGACAACGCGGGCTACCGAGGCCAGCGACCGGCGCTCAGACGCCGTTTCCGGGTCCGGCTTGGATTGGGAGCTGGACGAGCCCGGTGGGCCGATCGCGGCAATGGAGTGGACAGTCATGTTACCCCTCCCGATAAGTGGGAGAATCTGTTCTCAGATGACTTATCGGCGGGGAAACGGGAATCTACGCTAGATTGAGAACTTTTTTAATGGTGCCGGTCTCGCTGGCGATCTTCTTCTGTAACAGCATGATCGCGTAAATCAATTGCTCCGGCCGCGGCGGGCACCCCGGCACGTAAACATCGACCGGAATCACCTGATTTACCGGCACCAGCGCGTAGTTGCTGAATACCCCGGTCGAGGTGGCGCAGGCGCCCATCGAGACCACCCACTTGGGCTCCGGCATCTGCTCGTATAAGCGCCGGATCACCGGGGCCATCTTGTTGGACACGCGGCCGGCGATGATCATCATGTCAGATTGACGCGGCGACCCACGCATGACCTCGGCGCCAAAGCGCGAAATGTCGTAGCGCGAGCCAATCATCGACATCATCTCGATGGCGCAACAAGCCAGCCCAAACGACATGGGCCAAATGGAATTCTTGCGAGCCCAGTTGACCGCCTTGTCCAGCGTCGTTAAAACGATGCCTTGGCCAAACCCGGCCAGATCGTCGTCGTCGACGCGAGTAAACAGCGACGCGGGAAGACTTAGCTGAAACTTGTTGTCTACATCCACGATGATAGTATCTCATGGCGGATATGGATACGGAAGAGCTATCGCCGCTCGCTGTGGCGGCCGAGGCGTGGGGCATCGAACAGACCTTCTACGATATTTGGGGGAAACCACACGAAACTAAACCGGAAGTGAACCAGGCGATTCTGCAATCCTTGGGAGTTCACGACGTCGAGAAAGCGCTGGAGGAGAAGCTCTGGACCGAGTGGTCGCGCCCTTTGCAGGAGACGATCGTCAGGCCTCTGACGGACGCAATTCTCATTTCTCTACCGGAGGCGCGGGCCAGCGAAACGCAAGAGCTCGTGTTTGTTTGGGAAGATGGCCGGCCATGCCATCACCCGGTGGACCTGTCTGCACTCGCGGTCGCGGAAGAGATCACGCTGCGCGGGCAGAAGTTTGTGCGCAAAGAGGTTGCACTGCCGCCGGACGCTCCTCTGGGCTATCACACCGTGAAGTTCGGCGCGAGCGAGGCGCGCCTCATACTTTGTCCGGAAGGATGCTTTCTGCCCGAGAAACTGCATACCGGGGGCATTGGGGTAAGCCTTTACGCGGTCCGATCCAAACGGAACTGGGGCTGCGGCGATTTTACCGACCTCCAGGCGCTGATCGATTGGGTCGCCGATCACGTGGGGGCCGGTTTTATCGGGTTGAATCCGCTGCATTCGCTCGCCAACCGGGCTCCCTACAACACCAGCCCCTATCTTCCGAATTCCATTTTCTTCTGCAATTTGATCTACCTCGACGTGGAGCAGGTGGCCGAGTTCGCGCAATGCCCGGAGATGGCCGAGGCCCGGGGCGAAATCGAGCGTTTGCGCCAGTCCGAGTTGGTTGAGTACGAGGCCGTAGCCGATCTGAAGCTGCGCATGCTGCGGGGGCTATTCGGGACGTTTCTGCACGAGCACTACCAGCCAGATACAGCGCGCGGCCGGGAGTTTCGCGCGTATTTGGAGCGCGAGGGTGAGCCACTACGTCTCTTCGCCACGCACGCTGCGTTGGACGAAGAACTGCACAAGCAATTCCCGGATGTCTGGAACTTCAGCACCTGGCCCGAGGAATTTCGCCGGCCCGATTCGTCCCCTGTCACGGAGTTTGCTGGCGAACATTGGCGGGACGTCCTCTTCTACCAATACATCCAATGGCAGTTGGACGATCAGTTGAAGGCGGCGCAGACGTATGCCAAAGAACGTGGTCTCGGCATCGGTCTCTATCACGATCTGGCGCTGGCCATCGACAAGTTCGGGGCCGACGCCTGGGCGCATCCGTCCTTTTACGTCGCTGGTTGCCGCGTTGGTTCGCCTCCCGACGACTTCGCTCCCGATGGCCAGGATTGGGGGTTCCCGCCTCCCAATGCGCACCGCCACTTTGAAGACGGCTACCGCCTATTTGCCGAATCCATTCGGAAAAACGCTCAATACGGCGGAGCCTTGCGCATCGATCATGTGATGCGCCTCTTCCGGTTGTTCTGGATTCCGGATGGAATGTCGGCGGCCGGCGGAACCTACGTCAAGGACAAGGCCGAAGATCTGCTGCACATTCTGGCCCTGGAAAGCGTTCGTGGGCAGTTCGTGGTGGTGGGCGAGGATCTGGGCACGGTTCCGGAGGAACTGCGCCAGGTGCTGAAGAGATTCAGAGTGCTGAGCTACCGCCTGCTGTATTTTGAGAAGGACAAGACGGGCCGCTTCAAGTGGCCGCAGGAATACCCGGAACAGGCGCTGGTTTCCACCACCACCCACGATCTTCCGACGCTGGCCGGTTTCTGGTCCGGTCGCGATATTCAAGCGCGCCGGGACTTGGGCTTGATTGCATCCGAGGAAGATCTCCAAAAGGCCCTGGAAGATCGCCTCAAAGACAGGCAGATGTTGCTCAGCCAATTGATCGAGGCAACGCTGCTTCCGGCGGACTATCCGCAGGAAGCGCGGCAGATTCGGGAATTGACCGGGGAATTGCACAACGCGGTAGTTGGCTTTCTGGCCAGCACTCCGTCTCACCTGTTTCTCCTGATGTTGGACGATTTGGTTAAATCCAAGGATCAACAGAACCTGCCTGGGACCACCGCCGAGTACCCCAATTGGCGCAGGAAAATGGATTTTGCGCTGGAAGATTTGCGGCAGCCGCCGCTGGCCGCGTATGCCGCGATGCTCCGTGAATGGTTGGTGCGTAGCGGGAGGGCTATTTCTTCAACCGGCGGATGAGCGACCCGGCGATAGCACGCTTCGCCATTTCCATTTCCGGAATTTGTAGCGTACGGCACGCAAAATACAAAACCAGGATTCCAGTGGGAATGGAAATAAACAAATCCAGCAGATAGCCCACCCGCGTAGCGCCGGCGAAGCTCTGCACCACATGACTGGAGGCGGCCACCGCCAGCCCCATGGCGCCGGAAGCTCCCAGGATGCGCGCCACGCTGTACAACAGGTCGCGCCCATGTACGCCGGCGATCCGGTTTCGCAAAATAACAAAAAGCGCCACCGATCCGAACAACGCGACGGCGGAGGTCGACAGCGCCAGTCCGGCATGCCCCAGATGCGTGCCATGAATCAGCACAGAAGCGGCGGCGTAATTGATCACGATGGAAAGCAGGCTGACGATCATCGGCGTGGTGGCGTCGTTCAGCGCATAAAACGCCGGATTGAGTACTTTTAGGGCGGCGTATCCCGAGAGCCCCACCGCATAACAGGTCAGCGCCAGTGCGGTCTGCTGCGTGTCGAAAGCGCCAAATTTTCCGCCCTGATAGACTGCGCCAATCATCGACTTGCCCAGGACCGCGAGGCCGATGGAGGAGGGCACGGTCAATAGCAACACCATGCCGAGCGAGCGCGCCATGGTGCGGCGAAACTCCTCGATGTTGCCGGCCCCGGCGCTACGCGAAATCGAAGGCAGCGTGGCTGAAGCGATGGCGACACCAAAGAGCCCCAGCGGAAGCTGCATGAAGCGGAACGCGTATTGCAACCAGCTCACCGGACCGTTGCCGGGAATGTGCGAGGCGAAATTGGTGTTCACCATCACGTTGACCTGCACGGCGGCGTTGCCCAGAATCGCCGGCCCCATCAGGCTGATAATCTGGCGCAATCCGGGGTGGCTCCAATCGAGCATGGGGCGGAAGCGGAAGCCTTCTTTGCGCAGCGCCGGCACCTGCCACAACAGTTGCAGCGCGCCACCCAGCACCACGCCGATCGCCATCCCGGTGATGGGCGTGATGCCCAGCTGCTTGCCGAACACCTGCCCCAGCAACAGGCCGAATATCACTGACCCGATGTTGAAGAAGCTCGACGCCATGGCCGGCACGGCGAAGCGGTTGCACGCATTCAATACGCCCATAGCCTGCGCCGCCAAGGCAACCAGCAGGAGGAACGGAAACATGATGCGCGTTAACTTTACGGCCAGTTCGAACTTGCCGGGAACCTGGTGAAAGCCTTCTGCCAGCAATGTCACTAAGGCCGGGGCGAAGATCACGCCCAGCAGACAGAACACGCCGACAATCATGATCAGCGATGTGGCCACGAGATTGGACAAGATTGCCGCTTCGCGCTTGCTCTTGGTTGCCAGCGTCTTGGTGAAGATGGGAACAAAGGCCGAGGAGAGCGCGCCCTCGGCAAACAGGTCGCGCGTCAAGTTAGGAATCCGGAATCCGAGCAGAAACGCGTCGTTGATGGAACCCGCGCCAAAGAAGCGTGCCATCACCATTTCGCGAATCAGTCCCGTGATCCGCGATAGCGCGATGGCCACCGACACAATACCGGCGGAGCGGAAAATGCTCTCGCTGCGCGCCTGGCTCTTTGCTGTAGAGTCGACGATCAAAACACTATGGTTTCCTCTCGCTTACCAGTTCCAGGAAGTGCGCGACAGTTCGAATGCCGAGATAGTAGTTCTCCAGCCGGTATTTTTCGTTGGGGGAATGCAGACCGTCATCCGGCAAGCCAAAGCCCATCAGAACGGTAGGAATGTGGAGGTGCTGGGCGAAATCGCCGACCACCGGAATCGACCCGCCGCTACGAACAAACACGGTCTGTTTCTGCATTACATCTTGAAACGCGCGTGCGGCAGTCTGGATGGCCCAGTGGTCTGGGTTGACCATAATGGCTGGCCCTCCGCTGAGCACCTTCACTTCAAGTTCAACCCCTTCAGGCTGGTTCTGTTGCAGAAAGGCTCGAAAGGCGGCTACTACTTTGTCCGGATCCTGCTGAGGCACCAAACGGAAACTCACTTTCGCCTTGGCGGTGGCCGGGATTACCGTCTTGGCGCCAACTCCGGTGAAGCCGCCGGCGATGCCGTGCACCTCCATGGTCGGCCGAGCCCAGACTTTCTCCAAAACCGAATAACCCGGTTCGCCGGTGAGACCCACCGCCCCGACTTCTTTCTTGAGAAAGTCGCCTTCCGAGAACGGCAGACTCTTCCAGCTTGCCAGTTCCGCGGCTGCGGGCTTCTCCACGTTGTCGTAGAGGCCCGGGATTTGAATGACGCCATGCTCATCCTTGCATTTGCCCAGCGCCTGGCACAGCGCGTAAACCGGATTGGGAGCAGCGCCTCCGTAAAGTCCGGAGTGCAGATCGCGCGCCGGACCACGCGCTTCCACTTCGGTATACACGAGGCCACGCAGGCCGATGCACAAGGTCGGCAGGCCATCGGCATAGAGCGCCGTGTCCGAGACCAGCGCAACGTCGGACTTCAGTTCAGCGGGGTGTTCGGCGATATATCTGGCGATGGCCGCGCCGCCCACTTCCTCTTCGCCCTCGATCAGGAAACGCACATTCACCGGCAGTTTTCCACTGCCCGACATCAGCGCCTCCACGGCTTTGATGTGCATGTACATCTGCCCTTTGTCGTCAGCCGAACCGCGGGCGTAAATATTGCCATCCCGAATGTCCGGCTCAAAGGGCGAAGTCTTCCACAACTCCAACGGGTCGGCGGGCTGCACATCGTAGTGCCCGTAACAGAGTACGGTCGGTTTGTCTTCTGAATGCAACCAGTCGGCATAGACCAGCGGATTGCCGGCTGTGGGAATAATGCGGATGTTCTCCATTCCGGCGCGCCGCAACGCGTCGGCAACGAACTGCGCCGCGCGTTCAACATCGGGCTTATGTTCGGGAAGCGTGCTGATGCTGGGAATGCGAAGAAAGTCTTTCAGTTCGCTCAGCAGGCGTTCGCGGTGATGCGTGACAAAGGTATCGGTTGCGGTTGACATGACGCAGGGTACCCCCATTATTGCCTATTCAGCCTGCCGCCGAGGGAAGGATCTACCGTGCCATCGCAGGGTTCCCGATCGATCGCTGAGAGATTTCAAGGATTTAGACTTTGGTACGGCGCTTGCGTCTAGCAACTCTGGAGGTAGAACGATGCTCTGGTATGCATGGGTTTTCCTGGTGATCGCGATCATCGCGGCAGTGCTCGGCTTCGGCGGAATCGCCGCCAGCGCCGCTAGCATTGCGAAGATTCTGTTCTTCGTTTTTCTGGTGATCTTCTTGATCAGTCTGTTAACCGGCCGGCGAACCGTTACCTAAATACACGGGGCCGTGGTCCGGTGTCCACGGCCCCGCGAATGCGGCCGTTTACTTGGTTCTGCGGCCCGAATACTTGTTCAGCGTCGCGAGAAACCTGGTTGCGCCTGGCGGCGGCGGGGTGGTTCCCAGCACGATATCCTGATTGGGAATGTCCTTCCCATACAGTTCTTTGTTCCATTCTTCGTCCGGACGTAGCGTTGCGCCTTGTAACGAGATGCCGGCAAAGACGCCCCGCGAACGGGAATAGGTGAGCATTTCGGCGTGCATTTGGGCATCGGTCTGCGCCGAGGAATCGCGGCCTACCGGTCCCGCCGCAACACTCGCGTCCGCGCCCAGAGTAAACTTGTCCGCCAACAGCTTTTTCACGCCGCCATCATTCATAACGAGCATGACGACGTCCGTTTCCGAACCGCCGATCTGGAATCCGAAACTTCCGCCTTCCACCCGTACGGCTGCCGGCGCGGACCAACCCCGCCGTTCTTTGCGGCAGACCATAAAGCCCTTGCCGTACTTGCCGCCCACAATGAATGCGCCCTTCTTCAAACCGGGCACTACTATCACGCAGGTCGATTTGTTAAGCAGGTCTTCGGGCACACCTTTGTCCGGGGTACCCATGATTTCGTTCATGACGTCAGCGGCGTCGTTCAACCGCTGATCCGCCTTACTCGCGCCGAAGCAAAGCCCCATCGCAAGTACAGATGCTGCAATATATTTCTTATTCAATTCGTACCTCCTCGAAGAATTGTAGCAAGCGAACGTTAAGACAAACCGTATCATGAGAGTGTTGCCGTCTCTAGCTTTTTTCTTTTTTTGCGCAGCCGCGGCGGCCCAGCCGCCCGATGCCGCGGCCCTGGCAGCGCAGCGCAAGATCGATCTCATTGAAACGGCCCAGGCACTGCCTGGAAGCACGTTCGTCTTTACGCCATCGGAATTGAATTCCTGGGCTCGCTACAAGGCGCGGCAAATCGTTCCGGAAGGTGTCAGCTCGCCGCGTCTGGAACTGGGTTATGGAGCGGCAAAGGCGTACGCGCTGATCGATTTTGTGCGCGCCCGTCAAGGGCAGGGGCAAACCACCAACTGGCTGGTTGCCAAGCTGATTGAAGGGGAGAAGCCGGTCACCGTAAATGCCCGCATCGACTCGGGTCGAGGACGGGCGATCGTCCATTTGCTTCGCGTGGAAATCGGCGGCGTGGCCGTGACGGGCGCCCCGCTCGATTTTCTAATCGAGAATTTCTTCCGGCCATTCTTCCCCGACGCCAAGATCGATGAGTGGTTCACTCTGCCGGGCCGCTTGGATCGGCTGGAAATCGCTCCAGGACAGGTGCGCGCGGTGATGCAGCGTTAGGGCTTAAGACCCTCGTCACCGGCTCCTGCCTGTTGCGGGCTTCGTCTCTCCGCGCCTATCATTGACTGGTGAACACCGACAACACCGACAAGTTGGTCGAAAAGATCCGGAGGCGCGCGAATAATCCTGAGCGGCGTTCATCCGCCTCTCATTTCGCTCTCGAAAGATTCAAACGAGATCCGAAGTGGTCAAAGCCGTATCCGCCAGTGCCGGTGGAGCGGGTCCAACAGGCGGAGCTGAAACTAGGCTTCCAGCTGCCCCCTTTGCTCGTCCGGTTGTATGTCGAGGTCGGAAATGGAGGTTTCGGTCCGGGATACGGTCTGTTTGGCCTGGAAGGCGGATTCACTGATGACGACACAAACCTGACAATGCCGGACTTGTACCTGTCGTGGGCTCATCCGACGCCCGGGCCTTTGCCTTTGGGCCTTCCTCCGCCCTGGCCGAAAAAATTGATTCCAATTTGCGATTGGGGTTGCAGCATGATGTCCTGTATTAACTGCTCAGCGCGCGAAGGGGGCAAGATGGTTTTCGTGTCGGACGGGATTCAAAGAACTCCCGAGAAGCTGACCTTCGATCAATGGATGGAGGACTGGATCAAGGGAGTTGATCTGTTCAAGCGGGCAACGGGGTCCTGAGCTTGGCCGGTGCCAGAGCGAAGCTCCCGGCTTCGCCGGTCTGCTCCAAAAACGCCCGCCGCTGGTTCTCTTGTGCTACTAAAGCCGGAGCGCGCCAAAACTTTGGCTACTGACAGATTTCGGCATGGCAATTTGATGACGGTACGTTGTACACGCGGCGTTACCGTCGGCCGTTTTTAAAAGCTCAAGGAGTCGGCTGGGAGGGTTCTTCTAACGTTGGGCTATTGGAGGTCAGGGGTTTGGAAGCAAACGACAGCGGAGGTTTTGGAAGGTTCGGCCGGCACTCCTTGAGCTTTCCCTGTTTTCATTTCGCTGCCGATAGAGCAAGCCTCCTTCCAAACACCTGGCTGTTGATTCTAGGGCGGTAAACCCATTTTTCTCCTACATTCACAGGAAAAATTACCTAGTCAAGCACGGGCGCGTGCAAAACTGGAACACTCGTCTCAGTGCCAAATCGGAATCGTGGTGGTTGTACTGGCGGATTTGCACCAGCAATTCAGTCCCAACCACACTGGAGTGCATCGCTTTCAAGAAGGGACAATCCGCGGAACCCGGCGTTGGTTTACCTGCTCGGCGAGCTGATCCAGTTGCTGACTCGCCGAGATGAGCGGGAGGGTCTCGATCATTTCGAGCAACTGCTGCCGGCAGATTGGCTTGGACAGATGCGCGTCACAACCGGCGGCATAGCTGGCTTCGATATCGCGCGCTAGGGCGTCCGCTGTCAGCGCGACGATAAAGACCGGGCTGCGATTCTGCTCCCGCTCGGCGGCGCGAATCGCCCGGGTAGCAGAGAGGCCGTCCATGCCGGGCATCTGTTTATCCATGAGAATTAGATCGAATCGACTGGACAGAAACAGCTCTACCGCGCTGACGCCATCCGCGGCGAACATCAGGATGTGCGGGGTGTTCTTCAAGAATTGCTGCAACAGAATGCGGCAACACTGTGAATCGTCCGCCGCGAGAATGTGCCTTCCCATCCGCGGGACTTCGTCCATATTTACCTATCGACGTTTTCCGAGCGATGGATCAGCTCGGATGCGGACTGGGACACGGCGGGCTCCAGTCCGCAACGAATACTATCAATGAGTTGCAGGGCACGGGCTAAAGTCCAATGTCACTGGCCGGACCCCCAGGTCCGCGCGGGTCCCCCCGGACCGCTGCTTCTTGAACACAATCATAATCCTGCTTGGGGCTCCGGACCGACGAGGACGTCGGCCGCGGACCAGGGGTCCGCCCCACAAATAACTGCCCCCGGTCCGGTCAAGGGAAAAAGTTACGACCACAACGTCCCATGCACATTGACGGCCTTTTCCAGCAATCTGCCAGATCCCCATCTGGCGGCTGATCGATCTCCAACCAGCAATCCGGCCAATAGTTCCATCACACTCCGCATGACCGTTACGACTGAAGCGCCTGGAATGGGCTTGGCGCACGGACTATTCGTAACGGAGAGCGATCAGCGGATCGACTCTCGATGCCCTGCGGGCGGGCAGATATCCGGAAGCGGCGGCCACAGCGGTCATGATCCCCAAGGCCACGGCTAAGGTAAACGGATCGGCAGGTTTAAGGCCGTAGAGCTTACTTTCAATGAGTCGCGCACAGGCGAGACTCGCCGGGACTCCCACCGCCAGGCCAATGAGAAGCAAAACCGCCGTCTCCCGCAGAATCATTCCAATCACGCGGCTGCGCTCGGCGCCCAATGCCATGCGAATGCCAATTTCATTGGTGCGCTGCATCACGGCGTAGGAGAGTACCCCGTAGAGTCCGATGCAGGCCAGCAGGAGCGCTAGCCCTCCAAAGGCGGTGGACAGTTGAGCAATCAGGCGCTCCTGCCGCATATTGTTGTTCACCAAGGCGTCCAAGGGCTTGAGACTGCCGATGGGGATCGCCGGATCGTAGGCCGCAATCTCGCGCCGCACGGCTTGCAAGATTGCGGAGGGATCGCCGCTGGTGCGAACCTCATAGTTCAAAAAAGGCGAATAGCCACCCAGGGGTTGCAGAGCCGAGAGATAGAACCGCGGGACCACGTCGCGCCGCAGGCTGTGGTCCCGCGCGTCCCGAGCCACGCCGACGATCACAAACGTCTTATGCGTGTCGGGAAATTCGTCCGTCACATGTTTACCGATCGGGTTGGCGTTGCCGAAAAAGAACTTGGCGAAAGCCTCATTGACAACGCAAACCATTTCGGCGGAGGCCACATCACGCTCCGAGATATCTCGGCCCAGCAGCAGCGGGATGCCGACGGTGGAGAAATAGTTCGCTCCCACCCGATCGAAGCGGGCCGAAGCGTCGCCCTTCTTTTGTGGCTTATAGCCTTCCACCGTGATCTCGTCCGCGGACTCGCTACCACTAAAGAGGCCATTCTGGGAATAGGTCACCGCGCGAACGCCCGGTAAGCGCGCCACACGATCGCGCACGGTATCGTAAACCATCGGCAGGCGCTGCTCCGCGTAGCCTGCGGATAAAAAGTCGAGTTCCACCAGCAACAGGCTCTCTCGCGGATATCCCAAATTGACGTTTTCCAGATTGCGCAGCGTCCGAACAAACCAGCCAGCGCCGATCAGCAGCATGACGGACAGCGCGATCTGCGAAATCACCAAAATCTTGCCCAGGCCAACCCGAGAGCTGCCGCCGGTGAGGCCGCGGCCGGCTTCCTTGAGCGTACCGCTGACGTTGACGCGCGCCGATCGCCAGGCGGGCGCCAGTCCAAAAATCAAACCGGTCAGCAGACACACGGCGAGAGTGAAAGACAGCACGCGCAGGTCGGGGGTGACGTCGAGCGCTACCGAATCGGGACGGCGCTCGACCATGCGGACTAGCAGACGGACACCAAATACCGCAAACACGCCGCCCAGCACGCCGCCGGCGAAAGCAAGCATGAGGCTCTCAGTGAGAAACTGCCGGACAATGCGGGCGCGGCCGGCGCCGAGCGCCAGACGCACGCCCATTTCCTTTTGGCGAGAAGTCGCGCGCGCCAGCAAGAGATTCGCGACATTGGCGCAGGCGATCAGCAAAACCAAAGCGACAACCGCCATCAGCACGTAGAGAGGATCGGCGAATTCCGAGCGCAAGTTGGAGAGCCCGTTAGCCGCATCCCGCAGTTTCAGATTCTGCTTGAGGACGTTTGGTCCTCCCGCGCTGATCTTGGAGAACTCTTCATTGACGACGCGCTGGAAAGCGATATCCACGTCGGCTTGCGCCTGCTTCGGGGAAATGCCGGCTTTCAGCCGCCCAATGGCGTGCAGCCACATAACCTTGGCCGCTGTTTGTGCATCGTCCTCCAGCCATAGGCGGCCGGGCATAACCTGCGGCTGCATGTCGAGCGGAATCCACATTTCCGGCGCCGCGCCGACGCTCTCGCCCAGAAAACCGGGCTGAGCCACGCCGATGACGGTGAGATCTGCCTTACCCATCTGAATGCGCGAGCCGAGAACGGTTGCAGAACTGCCGAAGCGGCGCCGCCAGTAGGCGTAACTGATCACGGCATAGGGCGCCGTGCCTTGGCCATGTTCATCGGCTGCGGTGAAGGTTCGCCCAAGCGACGCGGTAGCGCCCAACACGTCAAAATAAGCGCCACTGACCAGTTTGGAAGTGGCTTCTTCCGGAGCCTGGCCATTGATGCGCAGATTGCGCCGGCCGCCATTGCTCTCGATCGCGATGAGTCCGGAGAACGACTGCGTTCCCGATGCTAACGCTTCAAACTCGCGGGTGGATAGCAGGTTGCGCTCTCCACTGGACATGCCGATGCTGGTTCCAGAGCTCGACGGATCGGTCAGCGCGACCAGTTGCTGGGGATCTTTCACCGGCAACATTTTCAACATCACGGAATCGATCAGGCTGAAGATCGCCGTATTGGCTCCGATGCCGAGCCCGAGCGAGAGAATCGCCACCGCTGTAAAGCCCGGGCTTTTGGCCAGCATGCGGGCCCCGTAGACCAGATCCTGCCGTAGTTCTTCAAAAGCAGCCATGTGTCTCAGACGGACGGCGGCACTCCGGGTTAGCATAACAAATGAGAAGTCATGCGCGAGCAGCCACTGTATTTGGCGAATGAGCGTCTGAGCCAAGCGGAGTATCGGCTGCAGCGGCTTTATCTGCGATCGTTCCCGCGGTGCCTGGGGTTGGTTTTAGGCAACGCCTGTAACATCGACTGCCCGCATTGCTATCAAGCCAAGAACGCCGATAATCTGCTAAAACCGCGGGAAATCGCGTCGGAACTGCGGCGCGAGTTCAGCGCACTGTACCCATTTTTGTCCACCTTGCGCATTCAGGGCGGAGAGGCGTTCGCGTATCGTGGATTTCAGGACATTATCGAGGATATTGCCAGCACCACCAGCAGGCCGTTGGTGAGCGTCAGCACCAACGGCACGTTGATCGACGATGAATGGGCCGAGCGAATTGTTCGCACGCCGTTTTCTAATCTGACCGTCTCCATAGACGGCGGTACGCCCGAGACCTATGCGCGCGTGCGCCGCGGGGCAGACCTGCGGCAAGTGCTGGCCAACGTGCGCCGGGTGCAGGCGTGGAAGCAGAAGCTGAACAGCGAACTGCCGGTTCTGGATTCGTTTTTTGTCATCCTTCGCTCCAATTTCAGGGAGATTCCGCGATACCTGGGGCTTTGCGTTGACCACGGATTCACCGACGTTGCTCTCCAGACAGTCGAGATCAACCACCAGAACTCGACGCGCGAGCCGACTCTGATCGCCGATGAAGTGGTTGCGCGGCCGGACGAGGTGCGTGAACTGCACGCAATTTTGTCCGCAGTTCTGCCGGCGGCGCGAACGGCATTCCGTATGGTGCGGCTCAGCGGGTTGCAGGACCTCTTTGAGCGGCATGGGTTAGACGCGCGCTTTCTTTCTGAGCAGCAGAACGGGTTGTATCCCAACAGCGACGATCTGGCCGGTTCTCAGCAGAGTTTCGATCTGTGTCCCAACCCTTGGACTACGTTGTTCGTGGCCGAAAACGGCGGCGTGCATCTCTGCTTTTTGTCAGAACCGGTGGGCAATCTCTACCAAGACCCATTACCGTCGATTTGGAATTCACCCAGGGCGATTGCCAAGCGCAGCGACATGATCGCCGGGCGGTACATGCGGTCGGGCTGTTCGACCCGCTGGTGCTCCTGGCGTGAGGGCAAAGTCGCTGCGCCACTGGCTCCGGAGCGACGTCAAGAGGAACTGCTGTTGGAACGTGAGACAGAACTGTTGCCCATACTTAAGAGTGAAACAGACCGTCCGTCGAAATTGGACGCAGTGCGGCGGATGTTGTCGGAAAAGGACCGGCGGCTGCGGGAGTTCGAGCAACTTTGGATCGGCCAGGAGCAGTTGCAGAAAGGCGCGCAGCGCCACATTGACCATCTCGAATTGAAGGCTCAAGAAGCGATTGACGATTTTCGCACCCTGGAAGCCGAGACGCTGGCGCTGCGCAAGCACGTGGAAGAGTTGGAAGAGAGGCTCGCGCGCGCGCCGTGGTCGAGTCTGCGGCGTTACTTGGGCAGCGGATCGCCGCGCTCGACGTAATTCTTAAGCCGGGTCATTTGCTCCTTGAGCACGGTGTCGACCGGAGCGGCCCAAGTGTTCATGCCCGCCGGAAGGTAACCCATCACCGCGTAAGTAAGGTCGAGCTTGGTCCCGCCATCCACCGGAGACATCTCAAAGCGCATGTTTCCGGCGGCCGCGATCGTTTGGAGCGGTCCGAGTGCGCCCGTCAAACCGAGCATCTTGCCAGGAGTGAGAAAAACCACTTCCATATGGCGGACGCTGCCCCCGTTGGGGAGCTTCTCGCAGAAACACCCCATGGGTTTCTCTTCAATGCTCAGATTGTGGGCGTTGCGCGAATATGTGTGGTCGGAACTCCACCAGTCGCCCACGTTTTGAATGAGCCGGCGATACACTTCCTCCGGAGGCGCCTTGACGTTGACGGTGGTCTTGACGGTAAAGCCGCCGCCGGCCGAATCGACAACTTCGGCGCGGGCAAAGCCGCAAGCGAGCGTAAGAACCACGGCGAGTGAGACTGGAACGGGTTTCATCGTCCTCATTATGCACACATTATGCCAACAGTGTTACTGTTGAGCGTGCAGTACCATCAGCCGGCAATTTTATTTCCTAATCCAGTTCCCGATTTCTGACGATACCACTAGCAGGATGCCTGACGTACCCGATTTTTCGCATTGCAGCGCCGAAGAGATTCTTCGTCTGCAAAAAGAGAACCAAGCCCGTGCCACCAATTGCCGGTACCGCATGAGGATGTTGCTGGACAGCCGGCTTGCCAGAAAAATCACCAAAGAAGAATTCGATCTGCAGCGAGCGCAGATCAATGAAGAGGTAGCGGCGTGCCGTCAGCGTGGGATGGCGCTGGACGATGAACGGCTCCTGCGCGCCTATAACGCCCTCGGACGCCAGCGCGAGCGTGCTCCTGTTGCCGGCTAGGCAGTTTGCGGCCCAGAACCGGCAACGGTGGCACAGGCGTTAGATCACGTCATTTGCTTTTCAAGAAAGTTATTCGTGGAGCGGCGCCCCTGGTCCGCGGCCGACGTCCCCGTCTGACTGGAGCCCCCCGACCGTAGCGCTATAGCAACAAATATAGAACTGCCAGAGGCCCCTTTGCGGCCCAGCACAGGCTAAGGCCTAGGCTGGTTCAGTCGCCTTTGCGAGTGTCGCCGGTGAATACCAGCTTGGTCTTGGTGCCGCCGATGCGGACTTCCTGCAACTGCGAGTTGGCGCCGTACAGCAACGTGGTGGTGCGGTACTTTTGATCTCCGGTTTCCACTTTGACGGGCGCCTCTGTTGTGGTCTTGCCTCGGGAGAGGGTGGCCTTGTCCTCGTTCACGTCCACCTTGTACTGGCCAGGGGGCAGCGTGTTGCCGTTGACCACCGCTGGTTCCAGAAGGTCCACCTTATAAGAGCCCGTCGCCGCGCTGGCGATCGCGAGCGCCAAAGTTGCAAATCCAAGCGTCACGTTTCGAATCATTTTCTATACTCCTTGTAGCAGCGCTTTGAGCAGCGCTACAGCTATACATACGCGGTCATTGAGTTTCTGTTCCTAAGAAAATTGTGAATTTTTTGGGGCTTTTCTGCGAGAAATTAGTGTCCGCTAACGGCCACTGTCCGTATCCGGAACGGCGGACAGGCATGCGCGAACGTATTCCAGCACGTCCTTCTCGATCGCGGGATCGCTACCGAACCCGGCGAACCACCGGATCTCACGATCCCGCCGGAACCACGTCATCTGGCGTTTGGCGTACTGTCGCGTTTCCAACTGCGTGGAGGCAATCGCTTCCTCCAGGCTCAATTGACCTTGCACGTGAGCCAAAGCCTGGCGGTACCCGAGAGACTCAAACGGTTTTACAAGCGGCGCAGACTTCAGTGTGCGCACTTCCTCCAGCAAACCGCCCTGAAACATTTCCATCACGCGCTGATCTAATCGCGCGTTCAGTTCCGCGCGCGCGGGATTCAAGCCCACTTTGCATATTTGAAACCCGGCTAACGCATCGCGTCCCTTGGCAAATTGCTCCGACATCGGTTGCCGCGCCAACAAGGTCACTTCCAGCGCGCGCAACGTCTTGTTCACGTCGTTGACATGAATGCGCTGTGCCGAAGCCCGGTCCAAGCGCCGCAGCAGACGATGCAGGCTGCCGGGCCTCTGGCTCTCGCGCTGGCTCAGGCGTTCCCGCAGTTGTTCATCGCGTCGTGGCCCCGGAAACAATCCCTCCAGAAGAGCGCGCAGATAGAAGCCGGTCCCGCCCACTACCACTGCCACATGGCCCCGCTCCGCGATCTCGGCCAGCGCCTGACGCGCCCGCGCCGCATATTCTCCGGCTGTGAACACTTCGTCCGCGTCGCAGATATCAATTAAATGATGGGGAATCCCGCGCCGTTCTGAGACGGGGGTCTTGGCCGAGCCGATATCGAAGCGCCGGTAAATCTGCACCGAATCGCATCCGACAATTTCGCCCTGAAACGTTTCCGCCAGCCGCAGCGCCAGTTCACTCTTGCCGCTCCCGGTTGGACCGGCAACCACCACCAAGCGCCCCGGCACTTACTTGCCCGTCACCTCGCGCAAAACGCGGAGCGTGTTCTCGCCGGATATTTTGCGGACGTCCTGCTCGCTGTAACCCTTCTTGCGCAAGGCGGCTCGCAGTGCCGGCATCTTCGAAATATCCTCCAGTCCCTTGGGTGGGCTGGTGATCCCATCGAAGTCGCTCCCGATTCCCACGTGGTCGATGCCCGCCACCTTCACCGCATGATCGATGTGCGCCACCGCATCGTCGATGGTCCCGAAGGAGGGCCGCGGCTTGGACTCGTCCTCGAAGAATTGCGTCTTCGAATAGTCGTCCAGCGCCTGCCCGGTCAAGGCCGGCTCTTGGTAGGAGATCGCATTCACCGTCTTCTTGAGCATCTCCGCGTCCTTCGGATTGAGAAACCCCTCGCCAAAGTTGATTCCGACCACACCGCCGTTCTTGGCCAGCGCGCGCAGCATGTCGTCGGTCATGTTCCGCGGCACATCGGAAATTGCCCGGCAGGAGGAATGCGACGCAATCACCGGCTTGTTGGTCACGGCCAAAACATCGTAGAACGTTTTGTCCGAGACATGGGAGATGTCCACGATCATTCCCAGACGGTTCATCTCCCGGATCACCTGTTTGCCAAAGTCCGTCAGTCCGTTGTGCGCCGGCTTGTCGGTGGAGGAATCCGCCCAGTTGTGATTGCGGAAATGCGTGATGGTCATGGAGCGGATACCCAGCCGGTAGTAAACACGCAACACCGAAAGATCGTCGTCGATCTGATGTCCGCCTTCCACCGTCAGCACCGCCGCGATTTTCCCGGCCTTGGCGATGCGCTCCACGTCGCCGGCATTCAAGGCGAGCTCAATCTGATCGGGATGAGCGTCCAGTACGCGCTGCATGGCGTCCCGCAGATCCAGCGTGCGCCGGACCGCCTCCGCGCCTTTGTAATACGTAGGTACCCACAGCGCGAAGAAAGGGGCGTTCACTCCCCCTTCCTTCAGCCGGGGAAAATCCACGTGCCCGGTCTTGGCGCGTTGGGTGAGGTCACGATTGTCGTTCAGCACCCACTGCAACGTGTCGATATGACTGTCCATGCCGATGCTTTGGGCGTGCAGGTTCAGAGATGCTAGCAGGAGAAAAGGAAGCGGTAAGCGCATTCCCACAAGATAGCGCTATTTGGGCCGATAAGGACAGTACAGCGCAGGATTGGACTTGCCTGCCGATCGTGGCTGGAAGTTTGCGACTAAATTATGATCGTTCGATTCGTCATCGATGTTTTGCGTAGCAGCGATACGCAGTCCGTCCAGGTGAAATTTTTCGATCCGGGCTCCGGCCTTCGCGACAAGATATTCGCGGACCGGCCGACTCTGTTCAGGGTAAGGATTAACCGCTTCGCCCCAGTCGGTTTCGTGTTCCGCTGTAAAGTAGTGGCGGGAAAATAGGCCCGTGGGAGAGGTAACCGTTACTTCGCGGTCGCGTACTGATAGCGCATAGCTGTCTTTGGCTGCTTGTCTGCAACGGGTGTAGCCGTCAACGTGCGACGCAACGGGGATGTCGGATGATCGAGTTCATAGACGCGCAAGGCCACGGCCAATACAGTTGCCGGAATTCCGGTACTCGTCCATGCCAATGCGCTGGCTTCGACCGGAATGCTATATTCGCTGCCAATCTCCACCCACTTCTCCCGCAACCTGCGGATAACGCGGCACGACTGGTTCCCCCGAACCCGTATGCCGATTCCGTTGTGAATTGTGTAGTCTTGGAACTCCATACTGATATGGACGACTTCAGCAGGCCATTGGTTGGTGAATTCTTAATGAGAAATGACAAGTGCTTTAGTTTCTTCGACGACGGCGAGCACAGTCGGCAGTAAGCTAAAGACAATGCCTCCGACCCTAAGGTCACTCTGCCTCGCGCTTTTCCTTCTCACTGTGTCTTGTTCCCAGCGCGGCAGGCCCGCCGAGGCCGCTCCCGCCGTCTTCAAAGTACGCTTCGACACTAGCAAGGGTCCCATTGTCATCGAGGTTCACCGCGATTGGGCGCCCATCGGCGCCGACCGCTTTTATGAACTGGTCAAGGCCGGGTTCTACGATGACGCTCGCTTCTTCCGAATCGTGAAAGGCTTCACCGTACAGTTCGGGATCAACAAGGATCCGCAAATCGAAGCCAAGTGGCGCGAGCAGGCCATCGACGACGACCCCGTCCGTCAAGGCAATACTCGCGGAACCGTCACGTTTGCTACGCGCGGTCCCAACACGCGCACCACGCAGCTCTTCATCAATCTCGGCAACAACCAGGCGCTCGACGGCCAAGGCTTCGCTCCCTTCGGCCAGGTTGTCCAAGGCATGGACTTGGTCGATCGTCTCTACGACGGCTACGGCGAGGCGCCCCAGCAACCGCGCATCGAACTTGATGGCAATCACTACCTGGAGCACGACTTTCCCCAACTGGATTTCATCAAGACGGCCAAGCTAGAGTAGAAACGGAGTCCACCTTGCCTAAGCTGACGTTGAACATTGACCCGGCCGTCATTGCACGGGCAAAACAATACGCCCACCAGCGGGACACTTCTGTGTCGAAGCTGGTGGAAGACTTCCTGGATGTCATTTCCAAGCCCGCCGGCAAAGCTCCCGCCAAAGTCGACGACCCTCCTATCCTTCGCTCTCTCCAAGGCCTGCTGCGGAAGACGGATGAAACGGCCTATAAGGAACACTTGATTAAGAAGCATCGATGAGACTGTTGTTCGGTATCACGTCGTGTTGGATGTGTTACTCGGCCGCACGCCTGATGGCGAAACGAGATGCTCTTTTGAGCGACGCTAGATCCGGGCGGTATCGAAGTGTGGTTATCGCCACACCCGAAAGCCACCACCCGCTACTTCGACTCCACCGAGCACGGCTCAGCCAAGCGAAACCGTACAACTCTTGACCTTCGGACGGTCCGACTCGAGGACGCAGTAACGGCCGAAGCTGCCCATCAGGCGGCCTGCGATGGTATCGTGACACGCGATCCAAACGGATTCCGCCGCTCGCCCGTCCGCGTCTTCACGCCGGAAGGCGCCGCAAGTTTGCTGCGAGCAACGCATTAAGAATCTGCTTTACAACGCAAAGTACTTCCGCTATACTGTCCTCATGGCAACTGTTCAGCCGATCCGGCCGCCCCGGCCGGAACCGGTAGAAATGCACAGCCGCGCGATGGACAATCTCCGCTTCATCCGGGAGACGATGGAGCGCGCCGGCGCTTTGACGGCTGTACCCGGATGGGGAGGATTCGCGATGGGGGTGAGCGCCTTGGGCGCGGCCGTGATTGCGAGCCAGCAAACCACTTCGGGCGCCTGGCTGCTGACCTGGTTGATCGAGGGCGCCGTGGCGTTCTTGCTGGGAGCGATCACGCTCCAGCGCAAAGCAGCCAGCCTGGACCTCGCGGTGATGTCTGGTCCGGCTCGCAAGTTCGCGCTGAGCTTTACGCCCGCGATCGTTGCCGCCGGGCTGCTGACCGTAGTGCTATTTCGCGCCCACCTCACGGTTGCTATTCCCGGCATGTGGCTCCTTCTCTACGGCGTCGGCGTCATCTCGGGAGGCGCGTTCTCCATCCCCGTGGTTCCCGTGATGGGTTTTAGTTTTTGCGTCTTAGGAGCTCTGGCTTTGTTTTGTCCCATGGCTTGGGGCAACGCTCTTCTGGCCGCGGGCTTCGGCGGCCTGCACATCATTTTCGGCTTGGTGATTGCAAGGAGGTACGGTGGCTAAATCAGGCGCTGCGCGCAAGGCCCCAGTTTCCGGCGCCATGCAGGCGCTGGCCGGCGGCGGAAATCCCATTCCCGATCTCGACAAGCTGATTCACGAGCGCTTGCGTTTAGGCATCGTGAGCGCCCTGGCAGCCGGCCCGTCTTTGACGTTCAACGAACTCAAGAAGAGCCTCAACACCACCGATGGCAACTTGAGCGTGCATGCGCGGAAACTGGAAGACGCCGGCTACATCACTTGCACCAAGTCTTTTGAAGGCCGCATGCCGCGTACCGAATACCGTCTCACGGAGACGGGGCGGCAAGCCTTGGAGAAGTATCTGGATCACATGGAAGCGCTAATTCACGCCATGCGCGAGCGCTAGACGCATCAAGATTCATGACAACTCAGCACCACAAGCTGCACGCAGCCATCATCATGGACGGCAACGGCCGCTGGGCCACCCAGCGCGGCCTGCCCCGCGTGGCCGGCCACCGCGCCGGCGCCGCGGCCCTGCGCCGCACCGTGGAAGCCGCTCCGTCTTACGGCATTGGCACCCTCACGGTCTACGCGTTTTCCGCCGACAATTGGCGCCGCCCGCCGGATGAAGTCGGCGCTCTGATGCGGCTGTTTCACAATTATCTGCGCAAGGAACAGGAGCGCTGCATCCGGGAGGGTGTTCGTCTTTCCGTTATCGGCCGTCGCGATCGCCTGCCGCGCATCCTGCTGCCGGCCATCGAGGAGGCCGAAGCCGCCACCGCCCGCGGCTCTGTTTTGCACTTGCGGATCGCGGTGGACTATTCTTCCCGGGACGAGATTCTCCGGGCCGCCCGGCAGCCGGGCGCGATTGACTCGCGCGACGCCTTCGCCTCGGCCTTGGGGGCAACTGACGTGGATTTGGTGATTCGCACGGCCAACGAGCGGCGCCTGAGCGATTTCCTTCTGTGGGAATGCGCCTACGCGGAGTTCGTTTTCACCCCGCGGCTGTGGCCCGATTTCAACACCGGCGACCTCGCCGCTGCAGTGGAAGAGTTCCACGGCCGCGAACGCAAATTCGGTGCGCTTCCCACCGCTGCTACGGCCTGAAAATTTGTGGGCCATCGCGGGCGAGCGTTCGAAATGTTTCTATCGCGGCCTTGTCCCGGAATTTCTTACCGCGGATTCTTTGACGCCTTCCAGCGCCTCATACACGTTACCAACCTGGAACGCGCCCTCGCCTTCTTCACGGAAACGCTGGGCTTTGAGACGCTCGATCGCGCTGCAAACCACACCGATGTGCATCGGGAGACGGCCGGCGGTTTCCCCGGCTCCTGGAGTAAACCGGTGAGGACGCAGCTCGCCCTGCATGCTGAACTCAAACCAAAGCTGGATGCTCTCCCCAAGGGCGATGTCCACGGGCTTGTCAATTAAACCAGAGCTTTTGTTGATCGCGGCGCCCGATGGAAACCTATTCACTCTTGGAGAGGCCATTCGCTAAACGATCCGCCCCTGCCGGTCCAGCCGCAGCCGCTTGCAACTCCAACCGGCGCAACCCCGCGCCGAGTCCAAAATCCGTAGCAAAGCCGCCGGCTGGGCTTGTCCGTCCAATGGTCCCCAAACCCAAAGAAGGAAAATAGCGGCATAGAGGTCCGCAGTTTTCAGCACACCAGTATTGGCCGCCAAACCTGCTAGCGGACAGGTGCGAACAACACGCTTTTGGCCGGCGACGCCGCTGCCATCAGGACCTGAGTCACCTGTCCGGCCTGGTCTCGAATGAGCGCTCGTGACCAGAGAATCTTCTTTCGCTCACTCCCTCGGCTGACCCAGGTTTCCGTGATTGGTCCACGCTCTTCGGGGACCGGGAAATCGACAGCCGCCCGGATACTTTCAGTGCCTTCCAAAAAGACATCCCAGTAGAATGACCGCCTCACCTCCGCATTGCTATAACCGGTGAGACGTTGTGCTGCGTAATTGAGACGGGTGATGCGCCCATCGCCGGCCAGCAAAACGAGAGCAACCGGGGCAGAATCGAAGACATCGCAAAAGAAAAACAGGCCTGGACCTCCTGGTTTGCCCAGAGATCCGCCCTCCGGGCTGGATCCCGCCACGATCGCTCCATAGGGCGCGAAGGAGGTCTCTTGGGCCGGCTCCGATTCCGGCCCACGGCGGCGCAGCAGCGCCAGGCACAGCAACCCGATCATCAAACCGGCTATGGCGTCAAGCAACCGCCAGCGCTGCTCGCGAAGAAGCGCCGCGCGGTCCAGCTCCAATAGGTCAACACCTGCCGACTCGATCCCCGCGAGGCTCTGGGTCAAATATCCCTCGAAAGCCGCTCTAATCGCCTGCGGTCTAGATAGGTTCTCGGACGATGCGCCTCCGCTCCCCACGAGGCACGCGCGAGTGATTGCCTCGCTGGCCCGTCGGATGTTGTCGATTTCAGCCGGCGCCGCGCGGCCTACTCTAGCAAGCATCGGTACGGCCTGCTTTGAAACGTCGCAGATACGCCTGACGCGGCTAGCGAACGCGGCCCGCCGGGCATCCTCGTTGTCCGCCTTCAGGCCACTTTCTGGCTGCGTAAGCAAGTCGCTGATCTCTGCGGCGATAGGGGTCAGCTTCGCCGCCGCCGAAGCAGCGCCGCGGCCACTGAATTCATCACGATTGAGAAGAGTGACAACCGAAGCCGTGTTCCAGATGATCAACAGGGGTGCAATGATCAGGCCTGCCAGCAGTAGACCATCTCCCGGTCTGTCGGTGTTTCTAATCGCCATGTTCATCTCCAGCTATGCTCAAAGCAGGCTGCGGTTCGCGAGACCAATCCGCTTCGCTCGCCGGAGCCGGTTCCTCCCAAGGGTTAGAGAATGGGCACATCCGCTTCCGTTACTTCGAAATGGACGGTGATCTGCTGCAAACACCGCCGAAAGGGCAGAACTTTGTGGAGTTGAGGATTGAAATAGTCCTTCAGCAGCGGCGGCCGAGGGTGGCTCAGATAGAGATCCATCTCCTCGCTTATCTCTCGGGATGCAACCACTTCGAGCGCTTCGCGCGATGGGAGATGCTGCACGATGCACGGTACATGCGTGACGCCCATCTTGCGTAGAGCATATGCGCGGTGGCTCCCGTTGTTGAGAATCAGACGATTCTCCACGTGAATCGTATTCATGAAGTTAGAACCAAAGCCCACCGCCAGGCCTAGATAGCTGACGACATCGCCCCACTGAGGGCAATCTTTCAGTTCGCCGCCCTCGAGCGGCATGGCTCCGAGGAAACGTAAGTCGTTCGAGGGGGATATGAAAGTATAGGTCTGGGAGTTCACACGGGACCATTTCACCGGCGGCCGCACGTGATGGTACGAGAGGCAAGTTCTAAACACCCGTTCCGCGCTGGGAGCCGGGCCCAATTCCCGAGCGAGGTGTTCGGCGAAAGTCAGGTCGATGTGTTTTTGATACACCACCAACCGGTCCAGTTCGACCATCGCAATGCCGGTCGGGACTGTGTTGAAACTCGCTCGTTGGATCGGATCCTTGAGAAACTCCACGAGCAGCGGTTCATACTCGAGGCCCAGTTCCGCCATGCAAGGAGCATTAGCGGCTCCGTTCTCCTCCTTTTCAATGCCGCTCACGGCATCTCGCGCGGCGTACCACTCGTCGACTAGCGTTCCCTCCGGCTCGGGATCTACGCCCTCTCTGCTTACAAAGCGGAGAAACTGTTTGAGTGTCGGCCTCCCCGTTAGGTAGAGCATTTCATTCACGCTGGTGCCGGCAAGATCCAGCCGCGTGACCTGCGGCGAGCCGGCCGCGTCCGTCACCGTCGTCTGCGGATGTCCGTTCCGGGATTCTTCGAAGGGAGCTATCATTATCGCCTTTACCACCAAAAAGAGTCGACCCTCAAGTACCGGCCAAGCCGCCAGAGTACTAGATCGAACAGCCGTTTCTGGCCGCAGTCGATCATCGCCTGGCCTGTCATCTCCGGCTTCAGAAGGGACGATTCATTCTCAATCTCGCTGTTCACAAAAACTACGTTCAATGCTTTGCCTGTCATGGCCGCCGCCGCTGCGACGGCGGCCGCGTCGGCGCTCGTGGGCATTCCACCAGCGCTTGTGGCGATGAAAGTCACCTTACTGTGGAAGGTCTCCTGGGGATAAGCGCGCACCCTGAGTTGGACCACCTGACCCATTTGGACCTCGGATATCTCCTTCTCTGAGACCGCGATTTGCGCCTTGACGGTGGTGGAGTTGTAGATCTTGACGATCGGACCTCCCTTGGCGACAAATTGATGTTCCATCTGCAGCAATTGGCGTTCCGGCGTGCCTACGATGCCAGCCACTGGGCTCAACACTCGCAACGATCCCAGTTGTTGCAATGTGAGACGCCGATCGGTTTCCATCCGGTCGATCTGCGCCGCGACTTCTTCGATCTGTTCAGGCCGGACATTGTTGATCAAGGCGGTGAGCCGCGCCTTGGCTTCGGTGAGATCTCCTTCGGTCGCCCGGGCCTGCTCCTCAGCCTCCTCATAAACGCTCCGCGCGATGAGACGTGCATCGAGCAGGGCCTTGGCCCGTTCCACTTTCTTCTGTTCGTACTCAATGCGGTCGGCGATTTTATTGACCGCCGCCGCCGCAACTGCTTTGTCGTGCTCGGTGGCGCCCAACTCTAGCATGCGAAGCTTAGCGCGAGCCTCGCGGATCTGGGCTTCGGTTCTTTCCAGGTTCGCCCGCAGATCCCTATCGGAAAGCGTCGCGACCAAACTGCCGGCTTTCACCCGGTCACCTTCATGCACATAAAGCCGATCGATCAGGCCGTCGACGCTTACGCGGACATCCGTGCTTTCGGCCGGCAGGACGTTGAAAGGGCCGCTCACTCGCAGGTGCACGGGCCGCCTCGCTAGCGCCGTCAGCCCCAACGCGGCGACGCCGATCCACAGCGCGGCCCACGACCACCGTACGGCGCGTGCCCTCCGAGGACTCGACCGGGGCGTCTCCTGTGCCTCGGGAGTCGCCGGAGCAGGCTCCGCCGCAGCCGATTTTGATTCGAAGTCCTCGTCCTCATCCTCCAATGAGCTGCCGGATTTCCTTGTTTTGGTGAACAGCCGTTGAGACCACTGGCGGGTGCGAAGGACCAGAGCGCCTACTAGCGGAACCATCAGGAGGGCCGACTGGCTTCCTTCGCCAAAGTAACGGAGCACGCCGACAATAAGTCCCCCCATGATGGCGAACGAGCCGCTAGCCGCAATGACGCCGTAAATTAGATAGATCGTTTGTTCCCGTTTCGTCTCTCCGTCGCGTGGCGCAACCCTCTGGCCGACGAGGCTGCGCATCACGTCGCCCAGTCTGCGGAACGATTTTTGCCGCAGGTTGGGGATTTCCAGAAAATCGCTGAGAAGATAATATCCGTCCAGCTTGATCAGAGGATTGAAGTTGAACAGCGTCTTCACTCCCGAGATCGCCACCACTGCCAGCGCACACTGATTAATGAGGTTTCCCGTCTCGGTCGCCCGCCACACCTGTACGGCAATCGACCACACGAAGAGTTCGAAATAAGGTCCCGCGAAAGCCACCCATAGTCGTTTGGACTTCTCCAAGAACAGCCATGCGTCGCTAACGTTGCAGTAGAAGGCGGGTTGGAAATAGATAAGCAAAAATCCGATCTCATGAACCGCGCCGCCAAAATACCGGCACGTCAGACCGTGCGCGAATTCATGCAACCCTACCGTGAGAAAAGCAAACGCGACGTACAGCGGGATCGAAGACGGCTCCATCAGACCGCGGAAAGCTAGAAGCGCGTCGCCCCAGTTCACTGCCGCAATCCCGGCGGAGACCAGTATCGAGAGCGCCGAAAAGACCATGAAGTAGGGCGTGAAAAAGAATCGAATCCAGGGACCGATTTGGTCGAAGATCCATGTCGGATCCAGAACCTTGAAGCGTAGATACAATAGGCTGCCGCGAATTCGTCCCCGGCGCCCGGAATTCGCGCTGGATCCGGGATCTCCTTCAAAGAGACCGCTGGCTCGCAACTGTTCGGCAAAAGCCTTTAATGTTTCGGGTTCAAGGGGCGCCCCGTACTTCTCCTGCACCCTCGCTCGGATGACATCGAGTGGCGTTTCTCCGTCGAACTGCCGGCTGATGAACCCTTCCACCTCTCGAAGGCGAAAGAACTGACTTGTTACGGAATCCTTGACGATGAAGAATCTTCCACTCTTCGTTTCCTGCAGGCGGATGGTCAGGTCTGGCCGAAGCTTGGGCAGAGCGGGAGTCATACTGTGGAGATGATCGGGAAATCGAAGGCTGCGGAGCTTGCTCCGCAGCCTTCTTCTAATTCTAACTGCCTGTCTAGGCTATTTACCCTTTGAGCCGCCCTTTGCCTTTGAGCCGGCAGCTTTTGATCCATGGCCTTTTGATCCATCGCCCTTTGAACCCGCCTTCGTACCACTGCCCGGGCACCCGCACTGAATTGCGCCCGGCGCGATGCGCTCCTCTAGCTTCTCCAGCTTCAAACTGATATGCTTCATGGTTCCTATCTCCTTTATTTACGGTCTTGTCTCGCGCAGCAGGAGAGCCGAATGCATCAATCGCATCTTTGGGTAATTATATACTTACCGTACCCGCTGTGCTAGCCTGAAAATGCGAAGGGCCGAACAAGTCGGCCCCTAATGTTTCGGCTGAAATCGGAACGTCCTCTGTTACCAGCAGTGGGCGAACCGGACGACTCCAGAATAACAGGAGCGCGCCGGTGTCCTCAAGCCCATCCGACCAACGCCAGAGCACGCCACCAGCTTGCCTCTGGAAAGAGAATCCCTACAGGCTGGTGAGCTTGTGGGATATGCAATTTCACGCTACGAAAGCCATGACCGCCCTGGAGTTGATCGCGGGTCTTGAAATGGCCTCCATCTTGGGGCGGGGTCAGATTCAGTCCCCCACTCTTATCGAGTTGCATTCGCAGAAGTTTGACGAACTGGAAGCTGAGTTGCGTCAGTTAGAACTGAAGCGTCAGGCAGACAAGATTGCCGATATGGCCAAATTCATGCGTTCGCATAACACCTTACCAGATGTGACTGGTATGACAAGTCTGTCTCTTCTGATTCATCATGACCTAGACGAATTTGTGTTTGAGGCGGTTCCGAGAGCCCGAGCGGGCTTTTATGAATCGAGGGAACTATTCGGAGATGCAGTGCGCGACAAATTCTCCACTACAGTTTATGATGTGCGGGAGTCTGGAAACTGCTACGCCTTAGGCAGAAACACAGCCTGCGTGTTTCATCTGATGAGAGTTCTAGAAATCGGCCTTTCCGTTTTGGCCAAGCAGTTCAATATTCCGTCCGGCCATACGAATTGGGAGACGATCATCAATCAAATTGAAAAGGCCATCCGCGACATGGACAAGGATCCGCAGCGGCCTTCGAATTGGAAGGATGAACGGGAGTTCTACAATCAGTGCGCCAGCCACTTCCGTGTGGTCAAAGATGCTTGGCGAAACTATACCGCGCACACTCGCGGCAAATACGAACCCGGCGAGGCATTTGACATTCTTGTCAGCGTGAGAAGCTTCATGCAGAAGCTTTCTACACGGTTGCAGGAAGAATTGCCATAATGGAATGATGAAGCCCCACCCCGAGATGATCGAAGGGCCGGAAGCGGCGGAGCGATTCACGCGGGCACTGAAGACCGTGCTTTCAGTGCCGAAGAGCGCGGTGCCAAACCCATTCAAAAAGCCTCGAAAGAAAGAGGCTAAGAATACTAGCGCGAAGTAGCGCGCGTCTCATCGTGCTTCACTTCCAGCATCAGCGAAACGCCCGTATCCGGGCTTTTGTCGCGCTCCTGAATGATCGCCGTAAGCTTGAGCAACGCTGCCGTCAATTCGGCGACCGCTGGCACAATACTCACGTTGCACGATAACAGCCAAGGCTCATTGCAATTCGGACAAGCGCCCAACATCTCCATCCTTTTGTCCTTGGCCGACATCGGGAGAGAAACAATCGTCTCGCAGTGCTTGCACTTAAAGCGCAGCGCCAGCACGTCGCCCAGTTCGATGAAGTATTGAGTCTGGCTAGACATTCCGTTTTCCTCTTCTCTGCCGTTTCAGATGATGCTCGGCGTCGCAGGCTCCTGACTGGCTTCGCGGTCCTTGCCAGTGAGATGTTGGTAGGTGAGCCGCTTGCCGGTGACCTGTCGCAGCGCCAATTCAAAGCGGTCATAGTCGTCCATGTCTTTGCGATTGTTGTAGCGGTACGCTTGCTCATCCAGGTACCGGAAGAGGTGGAATGGCTCGACCGAAACGTAGGTTCCGTTCAGCCCGCGCTTCAGTAGACTCCAGAAATTCTCAAGCCCGTTGGTGTGAACCTTGCCGTCAACGTACTGGACGGCGTGATCCACAACCTGATGCTCGAACTCATTGAGACCTTCATAGGATTTCAGAGCGTCAGTGAACAACGCGGAACCCGCTTCTACGTGCTTGCGGACTTCGGCCTGTAGCGATTTCTTTTTGACGTTGGAAACCACTTTGGTTTTGACCTTACCGCCACGCTGAAGGATTCCCATCACGGCGGTTTTGTCTTTGCCGCCGGTGCCGGTGATCTTCTGTGCTCTTACGTCCTTGTGCATGTTGCGGGCTTTGCCGCCGATGTAGGTTTCGTCCGCTTCCACTTCGCCACAGAGAAGATCGGACCCGCCGTCAGTGAGAGCGAACCGCAGACGATGCGCAATGAACCAAGCGGTCTTCTGGGTGACTCCCAGGTCGCGGCCAAGTTCGCAAGAACTGATCCCGTTTTTGCAGTTTACGATCAGCCACAAAGCGGGCAGCCACTTGTCCAGGCCGATGGGAGAGTCTTCAAAAATAGTGCCGGTCTTCAGGGAGAACTTCGGCATCGAATGGCCGGTGTAGCATTTCCACACGCGATTCTTTGCCAGCCAAGTGATCTTCTCCGCCCCGCAATGCGGGCACTTCACTACGCCATCCGGCCAGCGAAGCTGGACCATGAGGCGCTTGCAGTTCTCAAAGTCCGCGAAGTGAATGACGGCTTCCCGAAGGGTCTTGAAGCTTTCCATGCATCAAGTATGCCTGAAATGCTCCGGTACGTCAAGTATATAATTACCCATCTTTGGGGCATCACGGCCTAAGATGCGCAGAACATTACGTCAACCTGCCCACTGCACGATTGTAAGACAATAGGTAGGGGCGTACAAGATGAATTTATCGTAATTTACTTTCGTTTTAGGCATATAGTACCATTTTAATTCCAAATGTCATCGGTACCTTCAGTACTTTCAGTACTTTCGTCTCGTACCAAGAAATCCCGTCGCGAGCCGAAGTTCACACATCAGTCCTTGAGATCAAACCGCAGCGTGGAAGGCTTGGTTTACTTGGAAGGCTTGACGACTTATCCAAATGCTTGGAAGGCTGGCTCCAACAGGAACTGCGTCAGGGGCGTCTACTGGTTCTGATCCCTTTCTTGCGACAAGCCAGCCCGCCATGTTTGGTATCGGTCGCGCGGCAGTCATTGCGCCTTCAGACCGGAGACGTCTTCTCACGCCTTGTAACATTAAGTCCATATTTTTGGATGTAACGGTGACATATTTCCGGTTTTGAGGCTATATTCACGCACATTACGAAGGCGAACTCACCTTCCACCGAAGTGCGTACGCGCAAGCCGAACTCAACCAAGCTCGATGCTCTGCCAGGGGCGATGTATTCGTGCCCGTGAACCAGAGCGATTGCTGATCCTCGCACCCGATGGAAACCCCGATCGCCTCCGGGCAGGCAATCCGCTAAACGATTCTTCCCTGCCGGTCCAGCCGCAGCCGCTTGCCGCGCCATTCCACTGTATCCCCAAAGAGCGCCGCCACCCACACGCTCACGCCCCATAAATCGCGCAGCGGAACCAGCCAGAGATCGCGCAAGGCAGCTCTGCTGCGTAGAACGAACCATCCGCCGGTCAGCGCCGCCAGCATACGAATCCCCAGCAAGGCCAGCGCGCCGATCCAATGTCCGAAAATGGCCGCGTCCACTGCCCACAATGTTGCAAAGGTCACCGGCAAGCCGAGGAATCCGCCCAAGCGCGAAAGGCGGATGGTTCGCGCCCAGCGCAGTTGGTGTTTGAAAGCCCCGCCCCACGAGCCCGCCGATAAGCGCGTACTCACCACCACGCGCGACAGCAGATTGCGGCGGCCCAGTTTGTGAATCCGTGCGCCCAACTGATAGTCGTCCGCGATATAGTCCGCTAGAGAAGCGAAGCCGCCAATTGCAGCCAGGTCTTCGCGCCGGAACGCCAGTGTCGATCCCAACCCGAACTCCGACACTCCGAACATCGGCGCAACCAGCGCGCTCGGGGCGAAATCGGTCGCGATGCCGAGCGCTTCCCACCGGCTGGGCCAGTCGCTCGCTTCAGCGCGATAGAGGCAGGTCACTAGTCCGATCGATGGATCGCTCAGCGGCGCCGTCACCCGGCGCAGGTAGTCCGGTTCCACGGTAATGTCGCTATCGTTCACCACCAGGCAGGAATGGCGGGCGGCGGAGGCGAGATCTATGAGCACGCCGACTTTGGCGTTCGGAGCAAGCGTGCTGCAAGTTAGCAGGCGGATGGAGATCCGCGGAAACTCGGCGGTCAAACGCTCGATCTCGGCGCGCGCCGAGTCCGCGGGATCGGTGATGCCAAACAGAATCTCGAAGTTGGGGTGGTCTTGAGCGGCCTGCGATCGTATCGCCGCCAGAAACTCGTCATCCAGACCGCGAATGGGCTTGAGAACGGAAACTGGTACCGGTGCCGCTGGCTGGTCTCGCGGCGAAAAAATCCACCGCAGGCAGGCAAGAATCGAGAGAAGTTGGTAACACCCGGCGATCACGACGATCGCGATCACAGCGCCAGCAGCGCCACACCACACGCCACCAAACCGACGCCGGCCCAACGGCGGCCATCGACCGCTTCCTTTAACAGAAGCTTGGCCGCGATCGTTTCCAGCACGAAACTACCTGCCGTGACCGGTACCGCGAAACTCAAGTCGGCAAAGGTAAGCAGCTTCATAAATGCAAAAAACGAGATCGCCATAAAAAATACCGCCAGAATCAGGTAGCGCCGGCCCGCCATGCCGGCCAGCACGCGGCCCAGCTTGCCGGGACGGAAATCTTTCACCTCGCCGTGGCGCTTCATTTCCAGGCTCTGCAAAACATCCGCCTGCACCGTGGACGCGACGATCACCAATACCAGAAACCAGCGCATCAGACTCTCTCCGCAACCAGTTCCCGAGTCTCCTGCTGGGTGGTGCCCGGCCGCGTCAAACCAACCAGAACGGTGCCGGCCACAATGAGAGAAACGCCCAACCAACGGCTCCAGGAAATCTGTTCGAAAAAGAAGAGCTTGCCGATCACCGCCGAGAGCACGTATCCAATCGACGTGACCGGCAGCACAAAACTCAGGTCGGCCCAACTGAGCAGCATCATACGCGTCAGCAGCCAGACAATCAATAAGGCAACTCCGATGGCGACCCACGGAGTGAAAATCGCCTCCACATAACCAACCGGAGAAATGCCCAAATCCTGGGACTGATGCTTCATGCCCCAGCTCAGGGCGAAGTTCCCGAAAGCCTGCGTAAACACGACCAACGCCGTGAGGATCCAGGTCTTGCGGGTGAGCCGCCCCACCGCGCCTACCTGACGCTCTCTTCCACCGCTACCTCGGCGGCCGGCTTTTCCAGGCGGCGCTCATTGGCGACGTACTGCTTGCGCTTGTTGCGGAGCGTGAGGTACTCGCGGGCTTCCTTGTACAGCCGCGGCAGGTCATTATTCTGTACCGCCTTTTTTACCACGCGCCAGGCTGCTTTCGGACGGAAATAATACTCGCCGTAGAACCGCTCCACCCATTCCACCAGGTCGCCCTTGTTGAGATTCTTATAAACCGCATTGGGCAATTGGTGGCCGGCCCCGTCTTGCATGCCTACGATCCCCACCAGTCCGTTCTTTTCCGCGTCCGCGTAGAACTCCGTGCCGGGATAGGCGTGGCCGAGCGAAACCTGGATCGTCTCGACATCCAGAGCTTTGGCGAATTCGATGGTCTTGCGCATGGTCTCGTGCGTTTCCCCCGGCAGACCCACGATAAAGTCACCATGAATCACCAGGCCCAGCTTGTGCGCATCGGCGGTAAAGCGCTTCGCCATGTCGACCGTGGCGCCCTTCTTGATGTTCTTGAGAATCTGCGCGTCGCCGGATTCATAGCCAACGATCATCAGCCGGCAGCCGGCATCTTTCATCGCCTTCAGCGTCTCGTAGTCGGTGGTCACCCGCGACGTACAGGACCAGGTGAAGTTCAGCTTCTTCAGCTTTGCGCAAAGCTCCAGCGTGCGGTCTTTCTTGTAGTTGAAGGTGTCATCGTCAAAGAAGATCTCCTTCAAGCCCGGGAAATTCTCCAGCGTGTATTTCACTTCGTTGGCCACATCGTCGCTGGAACGCAGGCGCCAGCGATGCCCGGAATGCGTCTGCGGCCACAGGCAAAACGTACACATTGCCGGGCAACCCCGCGTCGTGTAGAACGAGATGAACGGGTTCAACAGGAACGGAACGTTGTACTTGCGGAAATCCAGATCGCGCTTGTATACCTTGGTCACCCACGGCAGCTCATCCAGGTTCTCGATCACTCCGCCTTCCGGATTGTGCTGAATCTTGCCGTCTTTCCAAAAACTCACCCCGGGAAGGTCCGACAGCGGCGTTCCCTTGGCGAAGTTGGCGATCTGATAATCGAACTCTTTCTTGACGATGAAGTCGATCGCCTTGGATGCGCGCAGCGCCTTCTCCGGTTCCACCGTCACCGGCGGCCCGACAAACGCCACTTTCATCTTCGGATTGGTGTCCTTCATCATCTCCGCGATGCGGACGTCCACGTCGAAGCCAGGGGAAGAAGTAAAGAGCACCAGCAACTCAAAGTCGTTGGCCATGGCCACCGTCTGGTCGATGGAAACGCCGTGCGGCGGCGCATCCAACACTTTGCTGTCGGCCAACATACCGGCCGGGTAGCAAAGCCACACCGGATACCAATAGGATTCGATCTCACGCGAAGCGGGCCAGCGCGAACCGGCGCCGCCGTCGAACCCCTCAAAAGACGGTGGATTCAGGAATAAAGTTCTCATGGACTCCTTACAGCGATGACGTGGACTGTTGTTAGTTTACCAGCGTTTACTGGCTGTCGTTACTCGAACCCGCTTCGGCAACCGCTTCCCCGTCTTCTTCGTAGGATACTTTGCCAAAGTTGATTTTCAGCGTCACTGGCCCAAACAGGCGCGTGTCGGCCCGGCTTTCCAGCCGCTGGGGCACGGCCACTCCATTCTGGATTTCGTAGAAACGGACAAATTCCATTTTCTTCAGAAACACAGACGGAGTCTTCACCCATCGGCCGCTCTCCCGCACGGGCATGAAAGTGTCGGCGTCGAGCCAAAGCTCGCCTTTGAAAAAGCCTACTTCCTTCTTGCGCGGAGATAGCTGGAGTACTACCACCTTGCGCCCATCCAACTCCTGGGTGTGACGATACTTGAACTTGTAGTTGGCCGGCGTGATTCCCAGATCCGCGCCGCTCTGCGCTTGTTGCACTTCGCTGGCGAGAAAGCGGGCGATCACTTCCTTCTTAACCGAGTTGTCCCCGTCAAAACCCAACGCGCGGTAGGTGATGAGGCCCAGCTTGGAGATCTTCTTCAGCGCGTGCAACTTGCCCTTCTTGTTAAGCTTGGGCACCTCGGCGTCGATGTCGACTTCAATGGAAGCTCCCCGCAGTAGCGACTGCTGCTCGCGGGCTGCTGACAAGTAGTGACTCACCATTTCCGTTTCCGGAAGGGGAGCCATAACCGGCTCCGCCCATGCAGTCACTCCCAGGAAAAAAAGAACAAAACCAGCTTTGATAGAAAGACGCAATTCCCCACCTTGCCCCATGCGATAGATTAAGGGCCGTTTAACTAACTGTACCAAGTACCAATGGTAAAGACAATACGAAGAAACTCATGGTTTGGATGCAGGAAAAGACAGTAGGGGTACGGGGCATATGTCTCAGTGGTGAGACGCTCCCTTTCGTTACGCCATCAATCAATCATCCTCCTATACCTGGGCCGTCCAAGCCGGGTGCTCGCATTACGATGAACAGAATAACCCGATGACATTCCCCGCTCCTGTCCCGGAGATCCCTGCAGCCAACGTCGACCAAGCCGCAGCCTACTATGTCAACGCGCTGGGCTTCACCTTCGATTGGGGGGACGACCAAGGCGGCATTGCAGGCATCTCCAGGGGAAATTGCAGACTGTTTATCACCAATCGCTCCTTCCGAGAGTCCTACGGCAACATGGGCCCAATCCTTTTTTGGCTCAATCTCAACAGCAAGGCTGAGGTGAACGAACTCTTCGCACACTGGAAGGCCGCGCAAGCGAAGATCGTCTCCGAGCCCGAGGACAAACCGTGGAAGCTGCGCGAGTTTATGGCCGCCGATCTTGATGGCAACCTCATTCGTGTCTTCTATGATTTCCGGGGTGACCTGTAAGAGAAGGAGCCCGTTAGGCAAGGGCTTTCTCACCGGCAAGAGCCCACCCGGTGGGCCCCAGGTCGTCGGTCTTCATTCCTCCTGCTAGACGGCGCTACCGCCCCGGCTAGCAGGGGCGCAATCTCTCTACTTTCGTCGCCGGCGGAAAAATGCGAACGCTGCCAGCACCGGCGCCACCAATATCGTCGCCGGCTCGGGAGTTCCCGTAAGCGGCGTAAGCGAGATGTTGACCGACGTAGCCAACGGTACGTCCACCGCGAAAGTGTTTCCGTTACCAATTGGACCGCCGGCCCAACTGACTAACAGGTCGACGGTTTCGCTCGTCGTGCTGTTGGAACTGGTCGCCGTACCAAAATCGGTCATGTAGACGAGAGTACTTGTCGGACTGGAGTCAGTTCCGCTGATCGAGCCGTTCAGTGCCCCGGCCAGGTTGAGGGTCCAGTTCAACGGCACTGCGTTGTTGTCAGCCAGCCCAAAGTAGATGTTGAAACTGTAGTTTTGCCCGGAAACCAATGCGGTATTGAAGCTTCCGGTCCAATTCAGATCCAGCGTCGCTGTCCCGCCGTTGATGCTGGTCAACATGGAAGGCGTAAAGCCCAGGGCAATTGTGCCGCCCAACGGCGCTCCCGCACCACCCGGCGTCCCCGGAGTCACCATGCAAGAACTTGCTCCCATGGCGCAATTCGCCGACACGCTACCAGTGCCGTAGGTAAACGAGTTCGCGATGATGGTTCCGTGAGCCAGTTGTGCGGCCATTAGCGCCAGCGGCGCAACCCTCAGCCCAACCGCGGCCGCACTCTTCACCAGTCGCGAACGCAATTCTTTCTTACAACGCTCATTCATATTTTTGATCTTCGCAGCCTAAACATTAGTCTCAAACTATGTTTTTGAAGGGTACCATCCCTTGGACCGGGAAATCAATCTATTTGGCAATTTTTATTCGGCTCAGTTCCAGCCCTTTACCGATGGGTAGCGTCATCGATTCAATGTCCGGCCGGGAGCGCACATGCCCGATGTAATCGCCCAGTTCGTGCGAGATTACGTTGTCAGCCACCACCACTGCGCCCGGCTGGAGCGGCAGCAAATCGAAGAAGCGGACATAAATAATCCTCTTTCTCGCAATCGATCAACGCAAAGTCGAGTAGGTCGAGCGAGGCCAGCGCGCTGCCCGCATCCTCCAGGCGGAATTCCACGTGTTCCGTCAAACCCAGGCGCGCGATCGTGTTCCGCGCCTCCTGCTGACGCGAAGGTTCGATTTCGAATGAGATCAGATGGCCTCCCGTAGCGCGGGCGGCCGCAGCCAGCGCAATCGTCGAGATGCCGCTGGAGCCGCCAATCTCCACCAGGCGCATGGCGCCGATTCCGCAGGCGAGCGAACAAAGAAACTCGGCGCTGGCGGGCTCCAGATTGCGATGCCTCTGCTGTTGTGGCAGCCGGTCCGCGTCCTGTTGCAGTTTGCGGCTCCAGAGGCGCTGAATTTCCGCTCGTTCCGCAGCCTCGAGCACGTTTACTTCGACACCGCGATCAACGGGTTGTTCGAGGCTTGCCCCGAGATGGTAAGCACCAATGGGTGATTGCCCACGGTTACCTGGGGAACCACGAAGTTCGCCTGATAGAGCCCAACCGAGCCCGGCGTCAAACCCACGTAGTTGACTACCGCGCCCACGCCTCCCACCGTCACCGTGTAGGGTCCGGTTACCGGCGAGAGCCCCGGCGGCGAAGCCGCTCCGGTCATCAGAGACCCAGACGCGTTTACCGGTCCGCCCCCCAGGAAGTACGCGACCACGGTATCGCCAACTCTGGCTGGTGTAGATGGAGAATTCGTGCTGTTGTCGGGATTGATCACCACGGCGAGATTGTTGCCGTACACGATGATCCCGGGCGTCGCAGCCGCCGGAACGATCACCGCCGCCGCATTGCTGGTCAAATTTCCATTCTTCACGATCACCGTTGCTACGCCGGGCTTAATGTCCTCGGGCATCTGAGCGTTAATCTGTCCCGCGTCCACATAGAACAGCGGCGCTAACTCCCCGTTAACCGTAACCATGGTCGTTCGCAGCGTTGTTGGCAATGGAAGCTTGGTGGGTTGCCCAACACCGGTCGCCAGATTCACGCCAAAAAGCGAAAATATGCTGCCCGCCGGCGTCTCATTAGCGACGAAATTGGCTGCGTTCACCACGGCCAGCCCCGGATTGACAGACGCCACGCGGGCGGTGCCGGTGAAGATTACCTGCGGGTTGGTGACCACCAACTCAGCGCTTTGCGACGACACTCCAAAGATGGAAATGGACCCTGCATAGTTGTTATTCGCGGTGTCTGTCAGCGTAAGCGTTCCTACACACCCCGAGGTAACCGAATACGTCCCCATGGCCGAAACGCTTACCGTAGCCGTGTTCGACGCCTGCATCCAGTTGGCGGTCACATTGCCTTGACCGTCAAACTGCAGCACACCAGCAATGTCGACGACTCCCGTATCGGAAGTCCCGGTAAACGAGTTGCCCGTGGCGCTGAA
>Ga0075017_100000036_pt1 | contig 46376 bp, 44 predicted proteins | sample AleBraG_ABR_2012_FD_71475 | JGI IMG/M metagenome (GOLD analysis project Ga0075017, IMG submission 71475) | Freshwater sediment microbial communities in response to fracking from Pennsylvania, USA - Alex Branch Run_MetaG_ABR_2012 | ecosystem: Environmental > Aquatic > Freshwater > Creek >... | reverse complement strand
GTTCTACGGCGAACTGGGCAGCGTGAACCCCGTGTTCATCACGGAGGCCGCCGCCGCTGCCCGCGGCCCGGAAATCGCGTCGGAGTTCGTGGCGTCCTACACCATGGGTGTGGGCCAGTTCTGCACCAAGCCCGGGATCCTGCTGGTGCCGGCCGGGTCAACGATGGTGCAGGAACTTTCCGTGGCAGCCCGCCCGGCACCGGCCAAGCTGCTCAACGACCGGATCCAAGCCGGGTACGCCGCCTCGCTTCAGGAACTGCTCAAGCACCCCGCCGTCGCCCCCCTGGGTGGGACCGAGGACATTTTGGCGTTCCCGCCCGCCCCGGCCCTGAACCTCACCACGGCCTCCGCCCTGCTGGCCGATCCCGAGGCCCTGATCACCGAGTGCTTTGGCCCGTCGGCGCTGGTGGCCACCTACCAGTCCGAGGAGGAACTGCTGGCTGTGGCGCGCGTGCTCGACGGCCAGCTGACGGCCACCATCCAGGGCGAGGAAACGGACGCCGTCGCCCCTGAATTGGTGCGTGTACTGGCCGGCAAGGCGGGCCGGGTGCTGTGGAACCAGTGGCCCACCGGCGTTTCGGTTACGTACGCGCAGCAGCACGGCGGGCCATACCCGGCCACTACGGCGCCCACGTCCACCTCAGTGGGCACTGCCAGCATCATCCGCTTCCTGCGCCCGGTGGCCTACCAAGGCCTGCCCGCGCACCTTTTGCCGTCAGCGCTGCGCGATGACAACCCGCTGGGCGTCCCGCAACGCGTGAACGGCACGCTCGCCCCCCCGGTGATCGAGCTTATCGAGATCCCGAGCCTGCCAGGGGTTGATTCCTGTGCGGATGCCGAAACGGTGTTTGGAGGCTGATAAATCGGCCTCCAAACACCGTTTCGTCATCCCGGCGGCCCCAATGCGCGCGGCTAGAAGCCTGCGGCCTTGCGGTAGCGCTGCATCTGCTGGTGGCGGCGTTGCAAACTGTCGCGGCGGGGGGTTTGATCCAGGGCGGGTTCCTCGGCGGTGAGGTCGATGTGGGACTGGCCAAACTGCCACAGCAGCAGGTCATCGAGCAGCCTGTCGGGGCCCGGCGAGTACCGGTGGTCCAAGGCCTTGCGCACATTGGAGATGATCGCCGGCTGCAACAACGCGGCCAGGTCAATGGTCTTGTTCAGCCCGTGCGCGGCCACCAGCTCAGCGGCCCAGCCCCAATCGTCGTCGGCCTTCCGGTCAACGTGCGGCAGCAGCGTCTGCCAGACCGCCTTGATCCTGTTGGGGGTCAGGGAAACCTTGCCCTCGCCGTCGGCGTCCCAAAAACTTGTGACCGTCTCGTATCTGTCGTGCAGCTCCGAAAATGCCTGCTCCACGGTCTCCAACATGGCCGCCGTGGCCGTGAATTGCCTGTCAAAGTAGGGGCTCCAGGCGCGGGGGTCCTGGGCCTTGAAACGGATGTCGTGCTCAATCTCGCTCCAGGCGTGCGCAAACACGGTGCGGATCTGGCACTCGAACAAGTAGCTGCCGTTGCCCTTCATTTCAGGGTCCAGCACCTCCTGATAAGCCCGCACCACGTCATTTTGGATGCTGCGCAGGATCAGGTGGCGGCTGGAATACCCGTAGGTGCCCGATTCGATGGAACCGATGTCCTTTTCCCGATCGCCCCGGCAGTCGAAAATGCTCCGGCGGCGTTTGATCAGGTTCGCGGCCTGCGCATTTTCGCCCGGAAGGGTGGTGATGACGCGCACGCCCACCATGTCGGTCAGGTTGCGCAGCGGCTCCGGAAATTGCAGGGCGGGGGCAGCGTCAGGCTCCGGGGCCACCATGCGTGAGGCCTTTTCCCGGAATGATTCAACGGTCTTGGTGCGGCTGGTGACAAACAGCGGTTTGTCATCCGCCTCTTCCATGACCTCACGGACCAGTGATTCCATCTCCGCCGTGACCCGTTCCAGCTGCGGACGGGCGCGTTCGAACGCAGCAACGGAGGCAAGGACAGATGGACGCAACGAATCATCGAGGCGCTCCCAATAGCTACTCATATCTTCGAGCCTAAACGCCACGACCGCCATGCGCGAGCGACGCACCCAACCGCCACCAACTGTTCTTTTCTGCGTCCGCGCCGGGATGGCCGTAGGCTGTTGCCATGCTTACGGTAATTGGTGAAACGTTGATCGATGAAGTGGTGCGCCCGGGCCAGTCGGCGCTCCCGCAGGTGGGTGGAAGTCCCATGAACGTGGCCGTGGGCCTGGCACGGCTGGGGCACCCCGTGCAGTTCCTTGGACGATTTGGGCGCGACGCCTACGGCGACATGGTGGCAGGGCACCTGCGCGAAAATGACGTGCTGGTGCCGGTGGCCCCCGACTCCCACCCGACGTCAGTTGCCCGTGCTTTGCTGGACGACGCCGGTGCGGCCAGCTATGAATTCTCGCTGACCTGGGAACTGCCTGCCGTGGCCCCGGGCCCGGACGGCGCCCCGAACTTCATGCTCGCCGCCACCACGCTGTTGCACACCGGATCCATCGCCACCATGTTGGCTCCCGGCGCGGATCAGGTGTTTGCCGCCGTGGTGGCAGCCCACCCGACGGCCACCATTAGCTACGATCCCAACTGCCGCCCCAGCATCATCACCGACGTTGGCTATGCCCGGGAACAGGCGGAAAAATTCGTCAGGCTCGCCGACGTCGTGAAGGCCTCCGACGAGGACCTCGCGTGGCTGTACCCGGGCGTCGACCCCCTGGAAGCGGCCCGCACCTGGCTGGCATCCGGGGGAGGGGAAGGTCCCGCCGTGGTGGTTGTCACCCGGGGCGGGGACGGGCCGTGGGCGGTGTGCGCCGCCGGGGAAGCCCAATGTGTTGTGCCGCCCACCAAGGTGGCGGACACCGTGGGGGCGGGGGACTCGTTCATGGCTGCCCTGCTGTCGGCCCTGGTGGAGCGCGAACTCGACGGCGCCCAGCGCCGTGCCGCCCTGCGCGGCATCAGCTGCAAGACGTTGGAGGAACTGCTCCGCTACGCCGCCCGTGCGGCCGCCATCACCGTCTCCCGGGCCGGGGCAAATCCGCCCACCCGTGCCGAACTATTGGAAGGCTGAACCCATGTACGACTACGATCCCTACGCATTCCTTACCCCCGTCCCCGGTTTCACGCTCACCAGCGAATCCCTGGCCGACGGCGGCACCATGCCCCTGGCCCAGGTCAACGCCGGCGGGCATCCGGGCGGGCTGGACCTTTCCCCTCAACTGTCGTGGCAGGGCTTCCCGGCCGCCACCCGCAGTTTCGCCATCACCATGTTCGACCCCGACGCGCCCACTGCCTCCGGGTTTTGGCACTGGGCCGTGGCCAATGTCCCGGCGTCAGTGACCAGCCTGGCCGAGGGGGCCGGGGATGCCCGCGGCTCCGCCGGCCTGCCCGCCGGTGCGCTGACCTTGAAGAACGACGCCGGGTTCCCCGGCTACATGGGCTCGGCACCTCCCGCGGGGCACGGCCCGCACAGGTACATGATTGTGGTGCACGCGGTGGACGTGGCATCCCTGGATCTTCCGGCAGGGGCGACGCCCGCCGTCCTGGGCTTCAACCTGAACTTCCACACCCTGGCACGGGCCCGCCTGACCGGCCTCTTCGAGGTGTAGCCGGCCCCACCACCCTACAATGCGGTATCGGCGAAGTTCGGTAGCCTTGGGTATGCGCTTAATTGCCAGTGACATTGACGGAACCATCCTGGGCCACGACGGCACCATCAGCCAGCGGACCATTGATGCCTTCGCGGCCGCCGCGGATGCCGGGGTGGAGATCGTGTTCGTCACCGGCCGCCCGCCGCGCTGGCTTGACCCGATCCGGGAGCGGATCGGCCACACCGGGACCGTGATCTGCTCCAACGGTGCAGCCATCTACAGCCTGGAAAGCGAATCCGTGCTGTCCTCCCACGCACTGTCCTGGGACACGGTGAAGACGGTCAAACACCGTATTGAAAACCTTGCCCCGGACTCGCGCTTCGCACTGGAGTCACTGACGGGCTTCCATGTGGAAGCAGGATTCCTCACGGCAAACAGCATCCGGGGCGCACAGGAGTACGTCCCGGCGGACCTGACCCCGGAGATGGCCGACGGCGGGATAGTGAAGATGCTGGCCGTCCTGCCCACAGGCAACGCCGATGAGTTCCTGCACCTGGTGGAGCCCGCCATTGGCCAGCTGATCGCCGTGACACATTCCGCACCGGAACTGGCCCTGCTGGAAATGGGCCCCCTGGGCGTCAACAAGGCCGTGACACTCGCCGAATATGCCGCCACCAAGGGCATCGGCGCCGCGGATGTGGTGGCCTTCGGCGACATGCCCAACGACATTGAAATGCTCGCCTGGGCGGGTGCCGGCTACGCCATGGCGAGCGGGCACCCCGCCGCCCTGGCCGCCGCCCGGCTCACGGCGCCGCGCTTTGAGGACGACGGCGTTGCCCAGATCATCGAGGCCCGCCTGGCCTCGCTCCACCTGGCCTAGGCGGCGGCTGTGAAGGTTGCCAAACCTTACCTGGATTCGCCCCAGCCGCTGGCCATCGCGCACCGCGGCTTCTCCCTGGCCGGGCTGGAGAACTCGCTGGTGGCCTTCCAGGCGGCACTCGACCAGGGCTGTCAATACGTTGAAACGGACATCAACACCACGGCCGACGGCGTGACCTTGGTCTTCCACGACGCCTCCCTGGAGAGGACCACCGACGCCGCCGGCCTGGTTGCGGAACTGCCGTACGCCGTCGTCCGCAAGGCACTGATCGGCGGTCAGGAGCCCATTGCCACCCTGCGCGAGTTTTTTGCGGCGCTGCCCACCGCCCGGTTCAACATTGACGTCAAGGACGCCGGCTCGGTGGAGGCGCTGGCGGCCCTCATTGAGGAACTGGGACTGCACGAAAGGGTCTGCGTGGCGTCGTTCTCGGACAGGCGCCGGCGCCAGGTGCTGGCGCGGCTGAGCAAGCCTGTGGCAAGTTCGCCGGGGCGGAACCTGATGGCGGCCTATGCGCTGCTGGGTCCGTGGCTGCCGGCACCGCTGATGCGTGCTCTCCTGCAGGACGTGGATGTGCTGCAAATTCCGCGCAGTTTCGGGAGGTTGACGCTGGTTTCGCGGCGTTCCGTGGCGCGGGCGCACCGGCTGGGGCTGAAAATGCACGTCTGGACCATCAACGATCCGGCACAGATGAACGAACTCTTTGACCTGGGCGTGGACGGCATCATGACCGACAGGGCGGACCTGCTGGCAGGGGTCATGCGGGCGCGCGGGTACTGGCCGGCGTCGTAACATTCGCCGGGGGCTGGCAGGATGGAACCATGCGAATTTTGATTGCACCGGACAAGTTCAAGGGCACCCTGACAGGCGTCGAAGCGGCCGCCGCCATGAGTGAAGGTGCTTTGCGCGTCTACCCCGAGGCCGTCGTGCGGACCCTGCCCGTGGCCGACGGCGGCGAAGGCACCCTGGAGGCGGCCGTAGCGGCGGGCTTTGAGGAACGTTTCAACACCGTGGTGGGTCCGATCATCAAGCCCGCCGGCGCCGTGTGGGGGCTCCACCCGGACACCCGGGTGGCTGTCATTGAGACGGCACAGGCCAGCGGCTACCTGCTGTGCGAGCCCACGGTGGAGAACGCCCTTCGTGCCCAATCCTACGGATCAGGGCAGCTGATTGTGGCCGCCCTGGAGGCCGGTGCCACCGAAATCATCATCGGCCTGGGCGGCTCGGCCATGACCGACGCCGGCTCCGGAGCCCTGCGCGCACTGGGCCTGAAGTTGCTGGATGCCCAAGGGAACCTGGTGCCCCTGGGCGGCGGGTCCCTGCTCGATGTTGCCGCCATCGACGCCTCCGGCCTGGACCCGCGCCTGGCCACCGTGAAAATCCGGATGGCCGTCGACGTGGACAACCCGCTATATGGGTACAACGGTGCCGCCCATGTCTTTTCCGCCCAAAAGGGTGCGGACGCCGACGCCGTAGAGAAGCTCGACGCCGGACTCCGCCACCTTGCCTCGCTGGTCAGGGAAGCCACCGGGGTGGACATCGATGTGGCTGGCGCCGGTGCGGCCGGCGGGTTCCCGTCCCTGTTCCTGGCCTACGCCGGCGCCACCATTGAGCGTGGCTTTGACCTGGTGGCCGAGATGGTCGGGCTGGATGCCGCCCTGGACGACACGGATCTGGTCATCACCGGTGAGGGGTCCATGGATGAACAGTCCCTGTCGGGGAAGGCGCCCATCGGCGTGGCCGACGCCGCCCACGCGAGGGGACTGCCCGTCGTCGTGGTTGCCGGCCGGATCAGCGTGACACCGCAGGAACTGGCCAAGCACGGCGTGGTGGCTGCCGTCAGCGCCACGGACGTGGCCGGATCGCCCGAGGCCGCCCTGGCCGACGCCGCCCGTTACACCATCCGCGCCACCTCGGAAGCCCTCAACGGCATCTAGCCCCCGGAACTGCTGCAGGAGCAAGTCGCAACAGCGGGCTGGAACCACAGCCCGTCCGAGGCCTAGTGCGCTGCCGGTGCAGCTTCCGCTTCCAGCGGGTCGGTTGCGGTGCCGCGCCACTTCGCCAGGGCGTTCATGCCGTGGTAGATGATCAGCGCGGCGGCAGTGCCCAGGGCGATGCCTGCGAACTGCAGGTTGCCGATGTTCCAGGTGAAGTCGGCGACGCCGATGATTAGGGCCACGGCGGCGGTGGTCAGGTTGATGTTGTTGGAGAAGTTGACCTTGTTCTGCACCCAGATGCGCACACCCAGCACGCCGATCATGCCGTAGAGCAGGGTGGCGGCGCCGCCCAGCACGCCAACGGGGACGGTGGCAATCAGTTCACCGAACTTCGGTGAGAAGCTCAGCAGCAGCGCGGCGAGACCGGCAACATAGTAGGCGGCGGTGGAGTAGACCTTGGTGGCGGCCATGACGCCAATGTTTTCGGCATAGGTGGTGGTGCCGGAACCGCCACCGAAGCCTGCCAGGGTGGTGGCAACGCCGTCGGCCAACAAGGCACGGCCAGCGTAGGGGTCAAGGTTCTCGCCGGTCATCAGGGCAACGGATTTCACATGGCCGATGTTCTCGGCCACCAACACCAGCACCACCGGGATGAACAGGCCCAGGATGGCGAAGTGGAAGGTGGGGGTCTGGAAGTGGGGGAGCCCAATCCAGTCGGCACCATTGATCTTGGAGAAGTCCACTTCGCTGCGCATGACCGCCACGAGGTAGCCGATCACCACGCCCACCAGGATCGCCAGGCGTCCCAGGATTCCGCGGAACAGCACGCTCACCAGGATGATGACCGCAAGGGTGATGACGGCGGTGACCGGGGCCAGCTTGAAGTTGTTCCATGCGGCCGGGGCCAGGTTCAGCCCGATCAACGCCACAATGGTGCCGGTGACGGGTGCCGGCATGAGCCGGTTGATCCATGAGGAGCCGAATTTTTGCACCACCAGGCCAATGACGGCCAGGGTCACGCCGGCAACCACCACGCCACCCAGGGCGCCGGCCACGCCAAATTGCTGCTGGGAGGCCAGGATTGGGGCAATGAAGGCGAAGCTGGATCCCAGGTAGCTGGGGACTCGGCCGCGGGTCAGGATCAAAAAGAAGATGGTGCCAATGCCGGAGAAGAACAAAGTGGTGGCCGGCGGCATGCCGGTTATCAGTGGCACCAGGAAGGTCGCGCCAAACATGGCAACCACGTGCTGGAGGCCAATGCCGATGGTGCGCGGCCAGCTCAGCCGCTCGTCCGGAGAGACAACCTGCCCGGGCTTGATCGTCTTGCCGTCCCCGTGGATGCTCCATTTTGTGCCCAATAAACTCATAGCGTGCCTTTCCTGTGCAATGCCCTCTTGGTCTGCGCTCCCGCGCAGCAGTGCGTGATCATCGATAAGAATAGCGGCATTTGTGGCCAGCACCGGCGCGGAATCCGTTCCGCAAGGGGGTTCTTGACAGGTTCCCCGGACCCGCCGCAGCCGCTAGGATCGCAGCAGGGGTGGCCATCTCCCAGCGAACCCCCCGGCTTCCCCGGCCAAGAACAGGAGCACCGGATGTGTCGACTATTTGGATTGCATGCCGGCGCGGACCCGGTCAGGGCAACGTTTTGGCTCCTCAAGGCACCGGACAGCCTTTCCATGCAAAGCCGGCGTGAACCGGACGGCACTGGCATTGGGGTATTTGATGCTGGCGGCGTGCCGAAGGTCTTCAAGCAGGCGCTGGCCGCTTTTGAGGACGCGGCCTTCGCCACCGAGGCACGTGAGTTGAAAAGCAACACCTTTGTGGCGCACGTGCGGTACGCCACCACGGGCGCCCACACAGAGGCGAACACGCACCCCTTTGAACAGGACGGCCGGATCTTCGCCCACAACGGCGCGTTTGGGGAACTGGACAAGCTGGACGCCAGGCTGGCCGAGCTCGGTGGCACGGACCTTGTCCTGGGCCAGACGGACAGTGAGCGGATGTTTGCGTTGATCACCCTGGAATCCAGGCGTTCCAACGGCGATCTGCAGGCGGGTATTTCCGCTGCCCTGGGCTGGATTGCCGCGCACCTGCCGGTCTACAGCCTCAATCTGGTCATCGCCACTGCGAGTGAACTGTGGGCCCTGCGGTATCCGGACACGCATCGGCTCTACGTCCTGGAACGGGCGCCCGGCGGGCATCGAAGCGGCCAGCCCTTGAAGGTTGACAGCGCCAGGATCCATGGACACAGCCAGGCCCTGGACAGTAGAAGAGCCGTGGTCATCGCCACCGAACCCATGGACAGCGACCCCGGCTGGCGGCTTCTGGATTCCGGTGAACTGCTCCACATCGGCCCCGAGCTCAAGCCCCGGAGCAGCCAGCCGCTGCCACAGGCCCCGGCCCGGATGCTGGTGCTGCCGGGGCCCGGGACGGCGGCACCAGCATCCGGGCTCTAGGCCTGCTGGGGGTGGTGCTCGGGGTCAACCTGGAGCACGACGCCCAGGAGATCGTTGAGTGCGTGTGCCAAGGCCGGATGGGCTAGTTCATACCGGGAGCGGCGGCCCTCCGCCACGGCCACGGCGAGCCCGCATTCGCGCAGGCACGAGAGGTGGTTGGAGATGCTTTGGCGGGAGACGCCGAGCTTCTCGGCCAGCGCGGCCGGGTAGGCCGGGGCGCCGGCAAGCTCCATGAGGATCTGCGCCCGGGTGGGGTCCGAGATGGCGTAGCCAAAACGGGCCAGCACTGCCGCGTTGCTAATGGGCTTCATTCTCAATATGATACACGCTTTGCTGGATTCATCAACGGATGTACTATTGAGTCATGTCAGGACACGATCACTCGCACGGCCACTCACACGCCGGCCCGCCCGGGGAAAGCCACCAGGGCCGCATTGCCGTTGCACTGGGCGTCACGCTGGCTGTCTTTGTTTTCCAGGTCATCGGTTCCCTTGTTACGGGCTCGTTGGCACTGCTCTTTGACTCCGCCCACGTCCTCACCGACGCCGGCGGACTGGCCATGGCCCTGCTGGCGGCACGGCTCATGGCACGGCCCGCCACCAGCAAGCGGACCTGGGGCTTTGCCCGCGCGGAGGTGCTCGCCGCCACGGCGCAAGCGGCAGTCCTGCTCGCCGTCGGACTCATTGTGCTGGTGGAGGGCGTGCAGAGGCTCTTCAACCCCACCGAGATTGCCTCGAGTGAGATGATCGTCTTCGGTGCCATCGGCCTGCTCGGCAACGTCATTTCCATGTTTGTCCTGATGGGCGGTCGCAGCAAGAACTTCAACATGCGTGCGGCGTTCCTGGAAGTTGTCAACGACGCGCTTGGCTCGGTGGCTGTCATTGTTGCCGCCGTGGTGATTGCCCTGACCGGCTGGATGCAGGCCGACGCCGTGGTGGCCATGCTCATTGGCGCGCTGATCCTGCCCCGCACCGTGAAACTGCTGCTGGAAACCATCGGCGTGCTGCTGGAATCGACGCCCGCCGGGCTGGATCTGGCCAAGGTGCGTGAGCACATCCTTGAACTCGATCATGTGCACGAGGTCCACGACCTCCACGCCAGCCAAATCGCCACCGGCCTGCCCATCCTCTCGGCCCACGTGGTGGTGGATGCGCAATGCTTCCACGACGGCCACGCCCCCACAATGCTGGACGCACTGCAGAAATGCGTAGCCAGCCACTTCGACGTCAGCGTGGAACACTCAACGTTCCAGCTCGAACCCGTGGGCCACGTGGACCACGAATCCGGCGTCCACCACTAACCGCACCGGGATCCTTCGCGACGTGGCTGTCCAGCAGCACCGGCTGCGGACCGGCATTCCCTCGGCGGCTATCCGACACACGGCCGCGGGGCGGCCTGGAGCCGGTCCGCAGCCGATTAGGAGATGACGCCGTCGACCAGGGCCTTGGCCTCGGCCTGGACCTGGGCCAGGTGCTCCGGGCCCTTGAAGGACTCGGCGTAGATCTTGTAGACGTCCTCGGTGCCGGAGGGGCGGGCCGCGAACCAGGCGTTCTCCGTGGTCACTTTCAGCCCGCCGATCGCGGCGCCGTTGCCGGGGGCCTGCGTCAGCTTGGCCGTGATGGGCTCGCCAGCCAGCATGGTGGCGCTGACGTCGGCTGCCGACAGCTTCCCCAGCGCGGCCTTTTGTTCCCGTGTGGCAGCCGCGTCGATGCGGGCGTACGACGGCGCCCCGAAGCGTGCGGTCAGCTCACCATAGTGCGCCGAGGGTGACTTGCCGGTGACCGCGGTGATTTCCGAGGCGAGCAGGGCCAGCAGGATGCCGTCCTTGTCGGTGGTCCAGACTGAGCCGTCCCTCTTGACGAAGGAGGCACCTGCGGATTCCTCCCCACCAAAGACTCCCTCTCCGGAGAGCAGCCCGGGGACAAACCACTTGAAGCCCACGGGAACCTCGACCAGCTGGCGGCCAAGGTCGGCGGCAACCCGGTCGATGATGGAGGAGGACACCAGCGTCTTGCCAACGCTGGCCGTTGCCGGCCACTGGTCGCGGTGCGTGTAGAGGTACTGGATCGCCACGGCCAGGTAATGGTTGGGGTTCATCAGGCCGGCGTCGGGGGTGACGATGCCGTGGCGGTCGGCGTCGGCGTCATTCCCGGTGGCAATGTCATAGGGGGCGCCGGCGCTGAGCTTGTTGATCAACGACGCCATGGCGAAGGGTGAGGAGCAGTCCATGCGGATCTTCTCATCCCAGTCCAGGGTCATGAAGGACCACTGCGGGTCCACCGTGGGGTTGACCACCGTCAGGTCCAGGTTGTGGCGTTCGCCGATCTCGCCCCAGTAATCCACCGACGCGCCGCCCATGGGGTCGGCGCCAATGCGGACACCCGCCGCGCGGATGGCATCAAGGTCCAGCACTGATGGGAGATCGTCAACATAGCTGGAGAGATAGTCGAACTTGCCGGTGGTCTCGGCGTGCAGCGCCTGGGCCAGGGGCATGCGGCGGACCCCGCGGAGCCCGTCTTCCAGCAGCTCGTTGGCGCGGTTGGCAATCCAGCCGGTCGCATCGGAGTCGGCCGGGCCCCCATGGGGCGGGTTGTACTTGAAGCCACCGTCGCCGGGCGGGTTGTGCGACGGGGTGACAACAATGCCGTCGGCCAGTCCATCCGTGCGTCCCTTGTTGTAGGTAAGGATGGCGTGCGATACCGCCGGGGTGGGTGTGTACCCGTGGCGGGCGTCGATGAGAACCTCGACGCCGTTGCCCGCCAACACTTCCAGGGCCGTGTTTTGTGCCGGCTCGCTCAGGGCGTGGGTGTCCTTGCCCATGAACAACGGGCCGGTGATGCCCTGGCCGTTGCGGTATTCCACGATGGCCTGGGTGATCGCGGCAATATGGGCCTCGTTGAAGGAGGACTTCAAGGAAGTGCCACGGTGGCCGGAGGTGCCAAAGGCCACCCGCTGGCCGGGATCACTGAGATCCGGGTGCAGGTCGTAGTAGGCATCCAACAATGCAGTCAGGTCAACGAGGTCTTGGGGAAGGGCAACAGTGCCCGCGCGGCTAGCCATGCCCCCAGCATGACAGAGCCGCATGGCCGAGTGCACCCATTTATCAAAGTGTGGACGTTTGGGTGGCAGTCGAATGTCGCATGGTTCGAATGCTGGACTACGATGGAAGCCAAGTTTCCCACCATCATGTAGACACTCCACGTGGAGGGTCATATCCGCTAGGAGCCATCAGTGCCGAACCAGCCGGAGCAACCGCAAAACGAGCCAGGAATGCCGCAGGGTTACACTCCCCCTGGATACCTGGCAGCTCCCACGCCGCCGCCGGCCCGTGACGCCGCTCAAGACGGCTTTCAGGGGCAGAACCAGCAGTTCCACAACCCGCCCGCACCCTTCCCGCAGCCCTACGGTGCGCCGCAGCAGGCCCAGTTCGGGCAACCTTTCCAGCAGCCCTACGGTGCACCGGCGCCCGGCCAGTACGGGGCGCCCCAGTTTGCTGCACCCACCTACTACAAAGGCGGGCCCGGCTACCTTGACGCAAGCAGCGGGCCCCGCGGACTGAGCCTGGCCAGCATGATCATCGGCCTGTCGTCGCTGTTTGTGGCGGGCTGGCTCATCATCCCGCAGATTGTGGGCATCGTCCTGGGGCACATTGGCCTGAGCAAGGAAAGCCCCCAGGGCAAGCCGTTCTCCATCACCGGGCTGATCACCAACTATCTGGCACTGCTGGTTTACGGCGGCCTCTACATATTCGTTTTGTTCATCATCTCCGCGTTGGGAACGGATTCCTACGGCCCCTCCGCAGAGAGCTACACCTGGTTGCAGGCCCGCCTGTAGGCGCGCTCGCAGCTGAACCGTTAACGAACGGCGGCACCCGCCCCTTCGCCTGAGCGAAAAGTCGGGTGCCGCCGTCGTGCTTTAAGGAAAAAGTCCTACATGATGCCGGCCATCAGCTTCTTGATGGGCTTCTGGGCCAGGAACAGCAGGACGCCGAAGCCGATGGAGACCATGCCGATGGCCAGGAAGTACGGGGTCTCGTTGGCGGGGTCATACCATTGGGCCAGCACGCCGGACATGGCGGTTCCGAGCGAGATGGACAGGAAGAACAAGGCCACCATCTGTGTCTGGAACGCGGCCGGGGCCAGTTTTGTGGCCAGCGAGAGGCCCACGGGGGAGAGCATGAGCTCGGCCACCGTGAACAGCAGCAAGATGAACACGATCGCCATCATGGGTACCGCGGCCATGCCGGCGAACGGGATGAACGCCAGGTACGCCAGGCCCATCACCACCAATGCCACGGAGAACTTTACGGGCGTGCCGGGCTGGCGTGCGCCCCACTTGGTCCACACGGCGGCAAACACGCCGGCGAGGATGATGATGAATACCGGGTTGATGGAGGTGACCCAGCTGGCGGGGACCTCCCAGCCGAGCACATTGCGGTCAAGGCGCTTGTCGGAGTACAACGCAATCACCGTGAACTGCTGCTGGAACAAGGACCAGAAAACGGCGCTGGCAATGAACAGCGGGATGAAGGAGTAGACGCGGCTGCGCTCCACCCCGGTCACGGTCTTGTTCGCCAGGATCACGGCAAAGTAGGCGATGGTGGCCAGGATGACAACAGCCACGATGATCCACTTGAGGTTTTCGGCCGTGATCAGCTTCAATGCCACGGCTACAGCAATCAGGGCGACGGCGCCAACGGCCAGGGCGGCGAACTTGCCGTACTGTGCCTTGGGCAGCGGGTTCGGAATCTTGTGCGCGGACTTGGGCAGGTTCTTACGGGTCAGGGAGTACTGGATCAGGCCCAGCCCCATGCCGACGGCAGCCGCGGCAAAGCCAACATGGAAGCCCCAGGAGACCTGCAGCCAACCGGTGACCAGCGGTCCCAGCAGCCCGCCAATGTTGATGCCCATGTAGAAGATGGAGAAGCCGGCGTCGCGGCGGTTGTCGTCCTTGGAGTACAGGGCGCCCACCAGGGAGGTCGCGTTGGCTTTCAAACCACCGGAGCCGATGGCGATCAGGATCAGGCCCACAGCCAGGCCAAGCGTTCCCGGCAGCAGCGCCAGGGACAGGTGTCCGGCCATGATCATGATGGCGCTGAAGAAGAGCACCTTTTCGGAGCCGAGCAAGCGGTCTGCTACCCAGGCCCCCAAAATGGTGGAGAGGTACACGCCGCCGCCGTAAGCGCCGACAATGCCCAGGGCGGTGCCCTCGTCAATGCCGAGTCCGCCCTGGGTGACGGTGTAGTACATGTAGTAGGCAAGAATGCCCTGCATGCCATAGAAGGAGAACCGTTCCCACAGCTCGACGCTGAAGAGGTTGAGCAGCATTTTTGGCTGGCCAAAGAACGATGTATCGCGGGGTGTTTGGTCGGCCTGAACTGTGTCGGCCTGGCTGTCTTTTGAGCTCACTTGATCAATTTTCGCATTATGACGGCCCTACGTCACAATTGCCGGGTTGGGGCAGCTCTCACGCAGGGCCGCTCGGGGGCTACCCTTAACGAAAGAAGATCTTTACTTGTAGGAGAAAATCGCATGTCAGACACCATGAACGTCACCGTTTCCGAGTTGCGCGAGGATGCCGTGATTTTGGATGTTCGCGAAGACTATGAGTGGGAAGCCGGCCACATTGCCGGCGCCTTGCACATCCCGCTGGAGCAGTTGCCGGCACGGCTTGAGGACCTGGACCCGGACACGGACCTGTTCGTCATTTGCCGCACAGGGGGCCGCTCCTTCCGCGCTACCACCTGGCTCACCGAGAACGGCTACAGTGCGTTCAACATCATTGGCGGCATGGGCGCCTGGTTTGAGGCGGACAAGGCAATGACGTCCGAGAACGGCGAAACCCCCCGCGTTCTCTAACACCCGCCGTTCCCACTCACTCGAGAGGCCACCATGACTTCCGCGCCCGGTCCGTCGCCCCTGCCCTACACCTTTCTTGGTCCGGAGGGGACGTTCACCGAGACGGCTCTTTTACAGGTGCCCGGAGCACTTGCAGCGCAGCGGATTCCGTCCACGAACGCCGCCTCCGCGTTGGCGAAGGTGCGCTCAGGGCAGGCGTTTGCTGCCATGTTGCCAATTGAGAACTCCATTGAGGGCGGGGTGCCTGCCACCCTGGACGCCATCTCAGCAGGCACCCAGTTGCGGATCCTGCACGAAGTGGTGGTGCCCGTCAGCTTTGTCCTGGTGGCGCCGGCAGGGGTCACACTGGCGGACATCACCGCAGTGGGCACCCACCCGCATGCGTGGGCGCAAACCCGTGACTGGTTCCAGGACCACCTGCCCCAAGCTGCCCACGTGCCGGCACATTCGACGGCGGCAGCCGCCCATGAACTGGTGGCTGGCGGAACCGTCTTCCAGGCAGCCGTGTGTGCACCCTTGGTTGCCGAGCAGACCGGGCTGAACATTCTGGCTGCCGGCATCGAGGACAATGTGGGGGCGGTGACCCGCTTCGTGCTGGTGGGCCTGCCGGGAACGCTGCCCGAACCCACGGGAGCGGACAAGACGACGCTTGCCATTCCGCTGCCCAAGGACCATCCCGGTGCCCTGATGGCCATCCTGGAACAATTTGCCAGCCGTGGCGTCAACCTGAGCAGGATCGAGTCCAGGCCCACCGGCAAGTACCTTGGCCACTACATTTTCAGTGTGGACGTGGATGGCCACATTCGCGATGCCCGCGTCGCCGACGCCCTGCGTGGCCTGCACAGGGTCAGCCCCGACATGCTCTTTCTGGGTTCCTACCCGCGCGCGGACAAGCAGCCGCCGCTGATCCGTGCCTACAACTCTGATGCCGCCTTTGCCGAATCCGGTACCTGGGTGGAGGGATTGCTTGCCGCGGGACCTGCCTGAGTCCAAGTCGTCGATGCGATTGCTGGAACTGGGGCCGCCCGGTTCTTCTCCACGGGACTCCGGAAGCCTATGCTGTGACTATCCGTACGACACAGCGTGCTGCAAGTAGTTCTCTCAGCACTTAGAAACCGGGTGAGTTAGAGATGGAACGGCAAGGATCCAAGGACAGCAGCGACGAAGGCACCATCGTCAACCCGCACCACAATGAAGGCCGTGACACATCGGTGGGGGACGAGGGCGACGAGGCGAACGAACTTCGCTTTGACGAAGAGCAGCGGCTGATCAAGGAGCAATCCATGCGCCCAGAGACCGACTAACGCCCTAATGCCTAGAGGGCCGGGTGGTTGGGTGCGGCAACCCGCACCAGCACCGCTTTCGGCTCAACGGTGACCTTGACCAAGGTGGCGGTTCCCGAGGGGTCGCCGTCCACCTGTGTCTCCACGGGCATCACCGTGCGGATCACCAGGTTTTGGGCCCGGTAAAAGTCAATGACGGGCAGGCGGTTGTTGTGTTGGAACACCACTTTCCCTGCCATCGCAATCCAGCCAAGCGCGCTGCGAGGGCTAACCACCACCACGTCCAGGACGCCGTCGTCAATGAGCGCGTCGGGGACAAAATCGATCCCGCCGGGAAGCAGCCCGCAATTGGCGAACAATACCGAACGGACCTTGCGCTGCTGGGCCGGCTGGTCATCCATGACAATGCTGACCTTCTTGCGACGCCCCATCATGTGCCGCAGCCCGGCCTCGCTGTACGCCAGCCAGCCCACCGATTCCTTCAGCTTGGCGTTCGTGTCATTCATGACCTCGGCATCCATGCCCAGTCCGGCAATCACCATGAAGGACTGCTTGGACACGGCCCCGGTGATCTCATCCTCGAGCTCCATCAGCCCGGCGTCAATGTGTCGCTGGTGCCCAAACAAGGCAATCTCCACATTGGCGGCGATGTCATTGACATCCAGGTCAAGGTTGCGCGCCAGCAGGTTGCCGGTGCCCAGCGGGATGATGGCCAGGGGAACTTCGGTGCGGCGCAGTGTCTGGGCCACGGCGCGCACTGTGCCGTCGCCGCCGCCCACAACGACGACGTCGGCCTTGGCCTCAAGCGCCTGGCCCGCCATGGCGAAGCCCGGGTCCTCGGCGGAGGTCTGCAGGAAGATAGGCTCCGGCCAGCCCGCCAGCGCGGTGGAGCGCAGCAGCAGGGTCTTGGCCGCCTCAACGCCGCTTTTGGTCGGGTTGTAGATGAAATAAACCTTTTGGGCGGCGACGTGAATCTTGTGCGGGGACTCGGCCACGGCGCTGCGCGTGTGCTTTTGGGCGAGCTTGCGGACACCCAGCCAACTGAATCCGACAGCGAGCAGGAAAACGATCACAATGATGGCGATGAGGGCTTCAGTTGGCATGATTCTCTAACCATACCGGTGGACACACTTTGATTGGTTAGGCTTAGGGTGTGATCGATGTAAGAGACCTCTGCGAAAATCCCGAAAAATACCGCGCCAGCCAAAGTGCTCGTGGGGCTCAACCGTCGGTGGTGGACGCCGTCATCGCCGCCGACGCCGCCAGGAAGTCCGCCATCAGCTCCTTTGAGGCGCTCCGTGCCGAGCAAAACGCCTTCGGCAAGAAGGTGGCGAAGGCCAAGGGCGAAGAGAAGCAGGCCCTGCTGGCGGAGGTCAAGGAACTTGCTGCGCAGGTGAAGGCCGCCTCCGCAGCCTCCGATGCGGCCGCAGCCACGGCGGACAAGCTGGTCCGCAGCATGCCCAACCTGATCTCCGACGGCGTCCCCGAGGGCGGCGAAGACGACTACATTGTTCTCAAGACGGTGGGCACGCCGCGCGAATTCCCCGACTTTGCACCGAAGGACCACCTGGAAATTGGTGAACTGATCGGCGCCATCGACATGGAACGCGGCGCCAAGGTCTCCGGATCACGCTTCTACTTCCTCAAGGGCGTGGGCGCCCGCCTGGAAATGGCGCTGCTGCAGCTGGCCATGGACCAGGCCATCGAGGCCGGATTCACCCCCATGATCACCCCCACGCTGGTGCTGCCCGAGACCATGGCCGGCACCGGTTTTGACGTCGAGCACGACGCCGAAATCTACCGTTTGGCTGACGACGACCTGTACCTGGTGGGCACCTCCGAGGTGGCCCTGGCCGGCTACCACGGCAACGAAATCATCAACGTTGACGAGCCCGTGCGCTACGCCGGCTGGTCCTCCTGCTACCGTCGCGAGGCCGGTTCGCACGGCAAGGACACCCGCGGGATCATCCGCGTCCACCAGTTCAACAAGGTGGAAATGTTTGTTTACACCAGCGTTGAAAAGGCGGCCGAGGAGCACCAGCGCCTGCTGGCTTGGGAAGAGGAAATGCTCGCCAAGGTGGAGCTGCCGTACCGTGTCATCGACACCGCCGCCGGCGATCTTGGTGGCTCCGCCGCCCGCAAGTTCGACTGCGAGGCCTGGGTCCCCACGCAGGAGAACTACCGTGAGCTGACCTCCACCTCCAACTGCACCAGCTACCAGGCCCGCCGCCTGAACATCCGCGAACGGATGAGCAACGAGGACGGCAGCAAGGCCGGTACCCGTTCGGTGGCAACCCTGAACGGGACGCTGGCCACCACCCGCTGGATCGTGGCCATCCTGGAACACCACCAGAACGCCGACGGCTCCGTCAACGTTCCCGTGGCGCTGCGCAAGTACCTGGGCGGCATGGAAGTGTTCCCGGTCCTGTAATTTTGCCCGCGTTGGGTTAACGCCGGGTAAATACCCACACTGTGCACACAGCTGTGGGTATTTACCCGGTGTTCATGGTTTTAACAGCCAAAACATGTGGCAGTGCCAGCCCAATCTGCTTGACTGGAGATATGACAATGACAGTAAATAATGTAATCCCCGGCATCGATGACCGGATAAGTGAAAAAGCAAAGTACCTTGTAGCACTGGACGTGGACGGCACCTTGGTGGACCACGACGGCGTCATGACCGAGGGCGTCCGCCACAGCACCCAGGCCGTCCTCGACGCCGGCCACGAGGTCATCATCGCCACGGGCCGGTCCTTGGGCGCCGTGCTTCCGGTCCTGAACCAAATCGGCTTGCTGCGCGGCTACGCCGTCTGCTCCAACGGCGGTGTGACGCTGCGGCTCGATCCCGCCTTGGAGCTCGGCTACGAGATCATCGACCGCATAACCTTCAGCCCCAGAACCGCCCTGACCACCCTGCGCGAGAAAGTCCCCGGCGCCCGCTTTGCCGTGGAAGACGCCAGTGGCAACTTCCTCTCCACCTCCCGCTTCCAAGATGCCAGCTTCGGCATCGAGGCCCGCGGGGTGGACTTCCACCACCTGCTCGACGTCGAGGCGGTCAGGGTGGTGGTCAACAGTGCCGAAGCCAGCACCGACGCGTTCGCCAACGCCATTGCCGAGGCCGGGCTCCATGGCGTCACCTACGCCGTCGGATGGAGCGCGTGGCTGGACATTGCCGCCGCCGGCGTCACCAAGGCCACGGCGCTGGAGAAGTTGCGCACGCAGCTGGGCATCTCCCGGGAACTGACGGTGGCCGTGGGCGATGGCAGCAATGACATCGACATGCTCCGCTGGGCCGGCCGGGGCGTGGCCATGGGCCAGGCCGAACGTGACGTGCGCTCCGCTGCCGATGAGGTCACCAGCTCCGTGTACGACGACGGTGCTGCCGCCGTCCTGCGCAGCCTGCTCGGCTAAGCAGCAAACCCGGCCTGCTGGGGGCGCACCGCCCGGCCGGCCCGGGCATGGTGGACAAGGACGCGCCACAGGATCGCGATGCCCAGAATCGCGGTGAGGGCCACGCCGGCCACGTAGAGCACTGATCCCAGGGACGAGGCTTCCTGCTGGGAGCCGGGCGGGATGAAGCCAAAGCGCATCTCTGCAATGGTGGTCCCGGTCAGCAGGAGGGCCACGAACGAGGTGATGCCACTCATCGAATCCCACAATGCGTGCAGCAGTGCCACCACACCGTAGGCCGCGATGACGCTGAAACGGAACCGGAAACGGGTGTGACCGCGGGCGGCGGCGAACAGGACCGCACCGAGGATGGCCGTCCACAGGACATGGCCCACCGGGGTAAGCATGGCGCGCAAGGCCTCGGTTTGCAACATGGTCGCCAAGTCAAAGCCCTCCACCGTGATCACGGCATTGAAGGCGTAGCCGGCGGATTCGAAAGCGGCAAACCCCGCGCCTACGGCGGAGCCCAGAAGTGCGCCCTGGCCCGCGGTCTTCGGAACCACCCTCCAGCCGATGACCACGAGGATGACGCCCTTGACAAACTCCTCAATGAAGCCCACCCCCACATAGGTGAAGATGCTTGCCGGCAGGCTCGCCTCAAGCAACGAGGCCCCCAGAATCCCGCAAATCCCGCCTACCACGAACGCCAGGATCACCTGGAGTGTGGTGACGTTGCCAACAAGGCGCTCGAGAATGAACAGCACCACGCAGAACGGCACCAGAAAGCTGCCGATCATTATCAGGGTGGGAATCAGGTTGCTGTTCAAGGTCACTGCGGTGACCCACACAGTAATTCCCCAAAGACCAAGCCCCGCCAGGAGCGCTTTCCACCACCATCCGTGCCGACGGGGCCGGGAAGTGATCCCGGATGACGCAGCCATGGCGTTCATAACGGAGGTCCCCTTCGTTCCGGGCCTTTCGCCGGTGCGGCTCGGGCGGTTGCCGGTTCGTCAAGTCTTGGGGGAGTCAGACCCCGCGTCAAGAGGCCGGACGCGCTTTTCTGCGGCGTCACCAGGGGAGCGGAACACCCGTCAAACGTGGGTGCCTTGGCCCCGCCGCAGTGCCCATGGTGCAGCCTGCTCGTGCAAGGCGCGGATGCCCACAAGGGGGACATCCACCTGTGGGGGCCCAAGAAAAAAGCGGCGCCCCCGCAGTGGGGGCGCCGCCGTCGAACATGGATCTCGGCAAACCTGATCACCGGACCCACGCGCCCACCGTCAGTGCCCGGTGGACCCGAAGCGCTTGATGGAGGCCTCCAACTCGGCCTCCGCGGCGGCACGGTCGGCCCAGCCCTCGGCCTTGACCCACTTGCCGGGCTCCAGGTCCTTGTAACGGGTGAAGAAGTGCTCGATCTCCTTGACCAGGTACTCGTCCACATCGGAGAGCTCCTGGATGTGGTCGAAGCGCTTGTCGTCAACAACACATAGGACCTTGGCGTCTCCACCGGACTCATCGGTCATGTTGAATACGGCAATGGGGCGGGCGTCAACAACCACGCCGGGGTGCAGGTCAAAGTCCTGCAGCAGGACCAGGGCGTCCAGGGGGTCGCCGTCTTCACCCAGGGTGTTGTCGAAGAAGCCGTAATGCGTGGGGTACTGCATCGAGGTGAACAGGACGCGGTCCAGGCGGACGCGGCCGGTCTCGTGGTCAACCTCATATTTGACGCGTGATCCGCGGGGGATCTCGATGGTGACGTCGTGCTTCATCTGGTGCTCCTCATCTTGTTGGCTGTGCGGTCCGGGCAGGCCAGCCGCGCAAAATCCGTCTACTATGAGGATATAGGCGCTTTTGTTGCGCTAAAAACCCACCCGCGTCATCCGTTGCGGGGAATGAGATGCCCCAGCGCGCTTAATCCGCCGGGCCCCGCCGCGTAAGGAACCACCAGCACTATGGGACGCACGTCGAAAGTTGTGACGAGCGGGTTGCTTATCCTGGCCCTTGCCGCGGTCACCGTGCCTGCGGGCATGCATCTTGTTCCGGCCCTGCTGCCCAAGGACCCTGCCGCCGTGGCCATCACGCCCGCGGCACAGCTTCCCCCGGCCATGATGGGCGCCGTCACTGGCATTTCCGCGCTGTCCGCTGATGCGCCGCTGCCCAATTCCGCAGACCTCACGGAGGCACTGGACAGGGCACTCGCGGCCGACGGCGTAGGCCAGTTCAGCGCCTATGTGGCCGATGGCGGCACGGGAAAATCCCTGTACTCCCATGACGGGGAGGACCCAAGAATCCCGGCGTCCAACCTGAAATTATTGACCGCCGTGGCTGCGCTGAAATCCCTGGGGGCTAGCACCCGCATGACAACCTCGGTGATGCCCGGCCCCACACCCAACTCGCTGGTGCTCCGCGGTGGCGGCGACGCCATGCTGACCACCGGCGCAAGCGACCCCTCCGCCGTCATGGGGCATGCCGGCCTGGCAACCTTGGCCAAGGACACCGCCACGGCCCTTGCCGCGGCCGGGGTCAGCGGCCCGGTCACCCTAAGCCTCGACGACACCCTCTTTAGCGGCCCTGCGCTGAACCCGAAGTGGGCCGACGGCGACGTGGCCGTCGGTGAGATTGCCCCGATCTACCCCATGGCCCTGTATGCCGGACGGAACGGGCCCGCCACCACGGCCGGCCCGCGCCCGCAGGACTCCGCTGTGGCGGTCGCGGAGGCCTTTGCCGCGGCGCTGGAGACGGCAGGGGTGCACACCACCGGGCAGATTGCCCGGGCGAAGGCCCCGGAGGGCACCCCGCTGGCGTCGGTTGCTTCGGCGACCGTGGCCCAGCAAGTGCAGTATTTCCTGGTGGAGTCTGATAACTACCTGGCCGAGGTCATGGCACGGTTGGTGGCTGTGAAGCAGCACCACGAAGCCAGCAACACCGGGGCCGTGGCCGCTGTGCGCGAAGTCCTCACCGGGCTCGGGCTGCCGCTGGATGGCGTGGTCATGGCCGATGCGTGCGGCCTGGCGGTGGGCAACCTGGTCAGCGCCAGGGTGCTGGCGCAGACCGTGTCCCTGATGCTGGCACAATCCGGCACGGATGTGGGCCAGGCCCTGGCCGGCCTGCCCATCGCGGGGCTGAGTGGCACCCTTGGATCCCGTTTCTCCGGGGGAGACAGCCTCGCCGTGGCCGGACTTGTCCGCGCCAAGACCGGAACGCTCAACGAGGTCTCCGCCCTCACCGGGTACGTAATCAACTCACAAGGACGCGTGCTGGTCTTTTCCATCATCGGCAACGGCCTTTCCGCCGGGCCGGCGTCGGCCACCCCCATTATCGACGCGGCAGCAACCATCCTCGCCAAGAGCTGAGCCCAACACAGGGAAGTGTGATCTGATGGTTCTCATGAGCCCGCAGAGCAGCTTCCCCGCCCCACTAGCAACCCCCGCAAGCATGGTGAACTGGGACCTGGCGGCTAAAACCGCTGCCGCACTCGCCCCGGCAGGCCCGTCCATGCACAGCAGGGAAATCGGTGCAGCGGTGGAAAACCTGCGCCTCATGGCCGATAAGTCAGTGCCCCACGTCCATGAAATCAGCAAGCTTGAGGCAGCACGGGATCTGCGCGATTCCGAGGTGCTGGTGGTGGACAGGGCGTCGTGGGCCAAGGCCAACACGCAGAGCTTCGCTGTCATGATGGACCCGATCATGGGCGCACTCGCCGCCAAGGCGGCGGAAAAAAGCAAGGGGGCGCCAACGGGGCCGGGAAGTTTCAGCGCAACCGTGACCGGCGCGCAACTGGGCACCGTCCTGGCGTTCCTCTCCAGCAAGGTTTTGGGCCAGTACGACCCTTTCGCGGCCCTGGCCGCGCCGTCGGGGGGATCGAGCCCCGCCTCCGGCGGGCGTCTGCTTCTGGTGGCACCGAACATCATTACCGTGGAACGTGAGCTCAAGGTGGACCCTGCCGATTTCCGTCTCTGGGTGTGCCTGCACGAGCAAACCCACCGCGTGCAATTTGCCGCCGCACCGTGGCTGCGCCACCATATGCTGGCCGAGATTGAAAAGTTGGGCGGTCTTTTGGTGGGCGATTCCGACAACCTGGGCGAGCGGCTGTTGGAGGCTGCCAAGTCGATGGGCGGGCGCAAGCCGAAGCCGGAAGCGGATGCCCCCAGCCGTGGCGGTGTCCTGGACCTGCTCCAGGACCCTGAACAAAAAGCGGCGCTGTCCCATGTCACGGCCGTCATGAGCCTGCTGGAGGGCCACGCCAACGTGGTCATGGATGGTGTTGACCAAAGAATCATCCCCACCGTGCGCACCATTCGCCAGCGCTTCAACAACCGCGGCAAGGATCGCGGCGTCATGGAAAAGTTCATCCGAAACCTGTTGGGGCTCGATGCAAAGATGCGCCAATACAGCGACGGCGCAAAATTTGTGCGCGAAACAGTGTCAATGGTTGGCATGGACGGCTTCAACAAGGTGTGGACCCAGGCGGAAAACCTGCCCACCGAACCCGAAATTCACAACGCCCGCCTGTGGGTCGAACGGATGGGCCTGTAACCCGTGTCAACCCAGATCCCTGCCCCGAACGCACAGAACAACCGCTCACGCGGACGCCTTGACCCGACAGTGGGCAAGGCCCGCACCATGGTCGCGGCGTTGCTGGGCCTGACCACCACCGGCAAGCACCGGCCGGTGGATGACCCGCCCCTGGTGCTGGTGGGCTGCAGCGGCGGCCCGGACTCGCTGGCCCTGGCCGCGGTCACGGCGTTCTTCGCCAGCCGCGGGGAGATCCGTGTCGGCGCCGTGGTGGTTGACCACCAGATGCAGCCCGGCAGCGCCGAGGTGGCTGCCAACACGGCAGCGACCCTGCGTCGGCTGGGCCTGGACCCGGTACAGGTGCGCACCGTGGAGCTGGGGAACGACGGCGTCGGCCCGGAAGCGGCCGCGCGGGCAGCACGCTTTGGTGCCCTCGACGTCGCTGCCCGGGAGCTCGGCGCCCAAACCGTGCTTCTGGGGCACACCCTTGACGACCAAGCCGAATCAGTGCTGCTGGGACTGGCCCGCGGCTCCGGAACCAAGTCACTTGCCGGGATGCGCCCGCGCCGGGGACTCTATGCCCGGCCGTTCCTGGGGCTTCGCCGCTCTGAGACATTGGCCATATGTGAGTCCCTGGGCCTGGACCCGTGGCACGATCCAGCCAACACCGACCCGGCATATTTGCGGGTCCGCGTCAGGCACAGCGTGCTGCCATTTTTGACTGCGGAACTTGGCCCCGGTGTCACCGAATCATTGGCCCGGTCGGCGACGATCCTCGGCCACGACGCGGACTTCCTTGACGCATTGGCGCAGACGGAATTTGAGCGGATTGCCGAGATTTTCCCCGGCGCTGACGCGCATCCGGGCGAGGTTCGGCTCAGCGAGGACGCCCTGAGGCAATTGGCTCCGGCCCTGCAGATGCGAGTGTTGGCACGTGCCGTCGTCGTGCTTGGTGGGTACCAGCCCAGCTATGAACGGCTGGCCTCGGCGCAGGTCCTGCTGGAACGCAAGGGCTCTGCCGGGCCGGTGCAAATGGCGGGCAAAGTCAGCGCGTACCGAATTTCACGTAGCCAGGGCGTTCCCCAAGACGGCCCGGGCTATGGGAAGCTTGTCTTTAGACGCAGCGACACAGCGTTGCAGCAGCAGTAAATCAGTCATAAGTCCTTCACAATCAGGAGCCATTGGTGGATTCACAAGACGTCCAAGCCGATCTCAAGCACGTTCTTTACACCAAAGAACAAATCCAAACGCGGGTAGCCGAGCTGGCCGCGGAAATCGATGCAGATTACGCCGGCCGCGACGTCCTGCTGGTCGGCGTGCTCAAGGGTGCAGTCATGATCATGGCCGACCTTTCCCGCGCGCTTCACAGCCACGTCACCATGGACTGGATGGCGGTGTCCTCCTATGGATCCGGCACGCAGTCTTCGGGGGTGGTGCGCATCCTGAAGGACCTCGAGACCGACCTTATGGGCAAGCACGTGCTCATCGTGGAGGACATCATCGACTCCGGCCTGACGCTGTCCTGGCTCAAAGCCAACCTGATCTCCCGCGGCCCGGCCTCGGTGGAGATCTGCACGCTGCTGCGCAAGCCGGAAGCGGCCAAGGTTGAGATCGACGTCAAGTACGTCGGCTACGAAATACCCAGCGAATTCGTGGTCGGCTACGGCCTGGACTTCGCCGAAAAGTACCGCAACCTGGACTTCATCGGCACACTGGCACCGCACATTTACGAATAGTATTTTTTATTCCGCGCCCGCTTCCCTTGATATCGGCAGGCTTAACCACCGGTGGTTAAGCCTGCCGAAACTTCGGGAGCGGGCGCGTTTTTCTTAGCAGTCATGCAAAAAACGGTTCCGCCCTCAGGGAACTATTTGGGGTTCCCGTGCGTGTTGCACTAGGAACGGTGTAAAGCTAGTAGCGCGGACTTGTGTCCGCGCGGGTGGCAGCGCCACGGATGTCTTGAAAAAATATTGGTTGAGCGGGAGGGACGGGGCCTGGCCCCGAACACATGAAAGTCAAAAAACTCGTCAAGGGTCCATTTATCTGGATCATTGTGGTGGTTGTGCTCATTGGCGCGGCCCTGGCCACGCTGGCCGGCGGCGGTCCGACCCAGATCCAAACCTCCGAGGCCCTCAGCCTGCTGAAAAGCGACAAAGTTGTCTCGGCCAAGATCTTCGGCTCCGAGGGCCGCGTTGACATGGTCCTCAAGGACGCCTACACGAGTGACTCCGGGACCAAGGCCGGCACGGACGTGCAGTTCTACTATGGCGGGTACCGCGCCTCCACCATGGTCGATGCCATTGACAACGCCAACCTGAAAACCTTTGATGACCAGCCGGCGTCGAACAACTTCTGGTCCAGCATGCTTTCACTGCTGATCCCGTTCGTGCTGATCGGGCTGATCTTCTGGTTCCTGTTCTCCCGCATGCAGGGCGGCGGCTCAAAGGTCATGCAGTTTGGCAAGTCCAAGGCCAAGCTGATCACCAAGGACCACCCGCAGGTCACCTTCGCTGACGTTGCCGGCGCCGACGAGGCCGTGGAAGAACTCCACGAAATCAAGGACTTCCTGCAAAACCCCGCCAAGTTCACCGCCGTGGGTGCCAAGATCCCCAAGGGCGTGCTGCTCTACGGCCCTCCCGGAACCGGCAAGACCCTGCTGGCCCGTGCCGTGGCCGGCGAGGCCGGAGTGCCCTTCTACTCCATCTCCGGATCCGACTTTGTGGAGATGTTTGTCGGTGTGGGTGCGTCCCGTGTCCGTGACCTCTTTGAACAGGCCAAGACCAACTCCCCGGCCATCATCTTCGTTGACGAGATCGACGCCGTTGGCCGCCACCGCGGCGCAGGGATCGGCGGCGGCAACGACGAACGCGAGCAGACACTCAACCAGCTGCTTGTGGAAATGGACGGCTTCGACGTCAAGACCAACGTCATCTTGATTGCCGCCACCAACCGCCCCGACGTGCTGGATCCGGCGCTGCTGCGCCCTGGCCGATTCGACCGCCAGATCCCCGTTGAAGCCCCTGACCGTTTGGGACGCGAGCAGATCCTGCGGGTGCACGCCAAGGGCAAGCCCATGGCACCCGGCGTCGACCTGAACGCCGTGGCCAAGAAGACCCCCGGATACACGGGCGCCGACCTGGCCAACGTCCTCAACGAGGCCGCCCTGCTCACGGCACGCTCCAACGCCCAGCTCATCGACGACCGCGCCCTGGATGAGTCCATTGACCGTGTCATGGCGGGCCCGCAGAAGCGCACCCGCGTCATGAAGGAACTGGAACGCAAAATCACCGCGTACCACGAGGGCGGCCACGCCCTGGTTGCGGCGGCCATGCACAACACGGCCCCCGTCACCAAGATCACCATCTTGCCCCGTGGCCGTGCACTGGGCTACACCATGGTGGTTCCCGAGGATGACAAGTACTCGGTGACCCGCAACGAGCTGTTGGACCAGATGGCGTACGCCATGGGCGGGCGCGTGGCGGAGGAAATCGTGTTCCACGACCCCTCCACGGGTGCCTCGAACGACATTGAAAAGGCCACGGCAACTGCCCGCGCCATGGTCACCCAGTACGGCATGAGCGAGCGCATTGGCGCCGTCAAGCTCGGCGCGGCAGGCGGGGAACCGTTCCTTGGCGCCAGTGCCGGCCATGACAGGGACTACTCCGAATCGGTGGCGGCAATCGTCGATCAGGAGGTGCGCAAGTTGATCGAACAGGCACACGATGACGCCTACGAGGTGCTCATTGAGAACCGCGACATCCTAGACCGCCTGGCCCTTGAACTGCTGGAGCGCGAAACCCTGAACCAGAAGGAAATTGCTGAGATCTTCCACGATCTGCGCAAGCCGTCCGAGCGCAAGGTGTGGCTGTCCAAGGACACCCGCCCGGTCTCCGATGTTCCTCCGGTCATCACGGCGAAAGAGCGTCGCGACGCACTGGCCGCAGGCGAGCCGGCACCGGATACGTTGTCCCCCCAGGACCAGCTGGCCAGCGCCAACATGGCCGGTGAAGTCGATGCGCCGTCCAACATGCCGGGAATCGACCTGGGCAAGGGCGACACACCCCAACTCCCGGGGCAGTAGTAATCGGCGATAGGATCACATCCGTGACTGATTACGACGACGAACAAGATTCCACGCAGGGCGGCACCACTGGTGCCGCCCTGGCAGGCAATGAACACCCGGTGGATCTGCCCCGGATCGAGGCGGCTGTGCGGGAGATCCTGCTGGCCATCGGGGAGGACCCCGAACGCAGCGGGCTACTGGAAACACCCAAACGTGTGGCCAAGGCGTACGCGGAGGTGTTCTCCGGCATCCACAAGGACCCGGCAGAGATCCTGGGCACCACCTTCGACATTGCCCACCAGGAAATGGTGCTGGTGAAGGACATCCCGTTCTACTCCACCTGCGAACACCATTTGGTGCCGTTCCACGGCAGCGCCCATGTGGGCTACATTCCGGGTATTGACGGCAGGGTTACGGGCCTGAGCAAGCTGGCCCGGCTGGTGGATCTGTTCGCCAAGCGCCCGCAGGTGCAGGAACGGCTGACCACCCAGATTGCCGATGCGCTCGTGGAGCACCTCAAGCCCGCCGGTGCCATAGTCGTCGTCGAATGTGAACACATGTGCATGTCCATGCGTGGCGTGCGTAAACCAGGAGCCAAGACCGTCACCAGTGCGGTGCGCGGTTCGCTTCACGAGCCCGCAACCCGGGCCGAAGCCATGAGCTTGATTCTCGGAAGGTAACTTTACACACCATGGACTCCCTCGCAGCCGCACCCGGCACGGGCCCGGCCACCTCCCCCCTGCCAGTTCTTCGGGCCAGGACCGCTTCGGCCTCCTTTGCCAGCCTGCCCACCAACCGGGTAGTGGTCATGGGCATCCTGAACTGCACCCCCGATTCCTTTAGTGACGGCGGCGAGTACAACTCCCTTGACACCGCCATCGCGCACGGCTTGCGCATGTACTACGGCGGCGCGGACATCATTGATGTGGGGGGCGAGTCCACCAGGCCCGGCGCGCAGGATGTTGACGAGTTGCAGGAGCAGCAGCGCATTCTGCCGGTCATTGAAACCCTCGCCAAGGCCGGCGCGCTGGTAAGCGTGGATACCCGCCACGCCTCCACTGCCGCCCTGGCCCTGGACGCTGGTGCCGGTCTGATCAACGACGTCTCCGGCACGCACGTCCACCCCGAGATGATCGCCCTGATCGCCCAGCGTGGGGTCCCGTATGTGCTCATGCACAGCCGAGGCGACTCCCGTTCCATGGATTCGCTGACCCAATACACGGACGTTGTCCAGGACGTGGTGCGCGAACTGAGTGAAGTCCGCGAACGCTTTTACGCCGCGGGGGTGAAGCCCGAACAGCTCATCCTTGACCCGGGCATCGGATTCTCCAAGAACGCCGAGCAGAACTGGGAGCTGCTGGCCAACCTTGATGAGGTGGTGGCGATGGGCAACCGCGTGTTGGTCGGCACCTCACGCAAGCGTTTCCTGGGCTCACTGCTCACCACCGCCGGCAAGGCGGCTCCGCCGAAGGAGCGCGACGATGCGACGTCGGCCACCACCGCCCTTGCCGCGGCTCAGGGAATCTGGGGTGTTCGCGTGCACGACGTCGGCGCCAGCCTGGATGCGGCCAAGGTTGCCGCCCGCCAGTTGCAGGGGAAAGCGAACCGTGCGGCACGCTTGGCGGCTGCGGCGCAGGCCACCCAGTGAAACCTCCGACCACCAGTGCGCCGGCACCCCCTGCCGACACGATCACCCTTTCCGGGATCACGGCCATTGGTTACCACGGCGTGTTTGACTTTGAAAAGCGTGATGGGCAGCCCTTTGTGGTGGACGCCGTGCTGCATGCAGACCTTGCCGCCGCGGCGGCAACGGATGACCTGGGCAAGACGGCGCACTATGGCGAGGTTGCCGACGCCATCGTGGCCCTGATCCGGGGCGACGCCTTTGACCTGATTGAAACGCTCGCCGTCCGCATCGCGGAGGCCATCCTGGCCGGGTTCGCCGTGGTTTCCGCCGTCGAGGTGACCGTCCACAAGCCCAAGGCGCCCATCCAGGTGCCCTTCGGCGACGTAAGCATCAAGGTCTTCCGCAGCAGGACCGCCGGGAGCGGTGCATGAGCTCCAACCGCCAGCTCACCCGCGCAATCCTGGCGTTGGGAAGCAACCTGGGTGAGCGTCGAGGCACACTGTCGGCCGCCGTCGGCGATCTTGTTGACCGCCCGGAAGTTCGCCTGGTGGATGTTTCACCTGTGGTCTCCACCAAACCGGTAGGCGGGCCGTCCGGGCAGCCGGACTTCTTGAACATGGTCATCGCCGTGGACACCTCCCTTGACCCGTATGAGCTCTTGGCTCACTGCCAGGGTGTGGAACTGGCCCATCACCGGGTACGGGAGGTGCGTTGGGCGGCACGCACCCTGGATGTGGACATCATCGTTTACGGGGACCTGGTCAGCGGGGATCCCCTGCTGACGCTGCCGCATCCGCGTGCACATCAACGGGCCTTTGTGCTTTATCCGTGGGCCCTGATGGATCCACAAGCCGTCCTGGCCGGACAGCCGGTGGCCGAACTGGCCGCGGCCGCGGCGGACATGCCGGGGATTGAGCACGCAGAACTTGAGTCGCTGGAACCGGACGGCCCACAGGGATAGGTGCCGGTTTGGGCTCATCAGGGCGGCCCGTTTGCGCGGCGCCCGGTGGAAAAAGCGGCTACGGTTGAACTAGTAGTCCCAACGTCATTTGGTGAGGCAAAAACATGAGGAGCACAATGCGGACCATCCGGCCTGCATGGTTGATTGTTGTTACCGCGGTGGTGGCCGTAGCCGGCTGGATCGGAACCTTGTTGACCTCCCGGGCCAGCTTCGCCTTGCCTGTTCTGCCCCTGAGCTCGCTGATCACCATGGGGTTGATCGTGGTGGTGTGCTGGATCCTCGGGTTCAAGGTCCGCCGCTGGCGTGACGGGAAGCGGGAGAAACTTCTTGACCCGCTGCTGGCGGCCCGGACCGTGGTCCTGGCGCAGGCGTGTGCCTATGCCGGGGCTGTCTTGTTCGGCTGGCATGTGGGCATCATGGTCAACCAGATCCCCACCCTTGCAATGCGCGCAGATCTTGGCGTCGTCTGGCAAATGGTTGCCCTGATGGCTGGCGGCCTGTGCATGGTTGCCACGGGTGTGGTGGTGGAACGCTTTTGCAAGCTCCCCCCGGAAGACAGCGATCCCGGTGCCAAGCCCAAGGAGAAGCGTGAGACGCAGGGGAAGGAAGGCTTTGCCTAAGACAACCGCTGTCCACGGCAGCGCCATTGACCCCAGCGGCGTCACCTTCCTGCCGGTCTCTGAGAAGCTCATGGTGGCCCGCTTCATCGAACGCGGCCTGGGCGGACTCTTCTTCCTTGCCATCGGTGCGCTCCCGCTCGTCCTGCGGCTGACCGGCGTCTGGGAGCGCTACCCGGCCTGGCTGGCCTGGGGCGTCCCCGCCGTGATTCTGGTGATCGTCCTGTGGGTGCTGGTCCTGGTGCCCCGGCAGGTGCGCGCCATAGGCTACGCCGAACGCAATGAAGACCTGCTCATCCGCCACGGCATCATGTTCCACCGCGTCATGGTGGTCCCGTATGGCCGGATGCAATACGTGGATGTCACCATGGGCCCGCTCGAGCGCCTGCTCGGCCTGAGCAGCATCCACCTGCACACGGCTTCCCCGGGCACCAACGCCATCATCTTTGGGCTCCCTGCCGCGGAGGCTTCCCGGCTGCGGGAGCAGCTTTCTGCCCGCGGTGAGGCGAAACTGGCCGGGCTGTGAACGGTCCCCAGCCCCTTCCCGGCCAGGCGGAGCATGGCGACACGGGGCAGTTCCACACCGACGGCGCGGAAACCTGGCACCGGGTCCACCCCGTCTCACCCCTGGTCCGCAGTTGGGTGGCCATCGCCGCGGTGCTGTTCATCTTCGGGCGCAACACCCTTGACACCCTTTTCACGGCCGGACCCAACGGCCCGGTCCTGAGCAACGCCCCGGCGGCCCTGATCCTCATCGTGGTGGGTGCCGCCGTGGTGGTGTTCGGCCTCGCCTTCTTCCTGTCCTGGCGTTTCACCCGGTACCAGGTCACTGACCACCACGTCCACATCAACTCCGGGGTGATCTTCCGCCAGCAACGGCGTGCGCGGATCGACCGGGTCCAGGCGATCGATGTGGTGCAGCCCCTTTTGGCCCGTGCCTTTGGGCTCGCCGAGCTTAAATTCGACGTGGCCGACGGCGGGAAGTCGGCCCTGAAGCTGTCCTTCCTCAAGCTGGATGAGGCCAAGCGGCTGCGGGCGGCAATCCTGGCCCGTGCGGCCGGCGTCGCCATTGACCCCCACTCCCCGTCGAATGTTGCAGAAGCCCCGGAGATTGCTGTCCTGGCCCTTTCACCGGCGCGGATCATCGGATCCGTGATATTCGGCAGCCTCACGGTCACCACCGTGGTGACCCTGATAGCCGTCACCGCCCTGGTCGCATGGAGTGGGGAAGTTGGCATTTTCTTCGCCTGCATCCCCCTACTTCTTGGCCTGGTGGCGGCCTACTGGAAGGCCATCACCGGGGACTTCAACTTCAGGGTGGCGCTATCACCGGACGGCGTGCGGCTGCACTACGGCATGCTCGAAACCAGGGCGCAGACCATTCCGCCAGGCCGGGTCCAGGCCGTGGGCATCAGCCAGGGCCCGCTCTGGCGCCCCTTTGGCTGGTACCGGGTGCACGTCAACGTTGCCGGCTACGGCCATGACAACTCCGATCACGGCTCCCGGACAGTCCTGCTGCCCGCTGGCACCCTCGAGGAAGTCATGGCAGTCCTGGCCCTGGTGTTCCCGGATCCGGGTGTAGAGAACCCCGTCGAGGTTTTCGCCGCCGGACTGCGCGGAGCCGCCACCGAACACGGCTTCATCCACTCGCCACGCTCCGCCATCTGGATTGACCCGCTTGCCTGGCGATACAACGCCTTCCGTGCCACCGACACGGCGTTGTTGTGCCGCCACGGCATCATCTTCCGCCGCCTGCAGGTGGTCCCGCACGAGCGCACCCAATCCATCAGCCTGCGCCAGGGCCCGCTCATGGCCGTGCTGGGACTGGTCGACTTTGAGCTCCACTCCACGGCGGGACCCATCCGGCCCCTGGTACACCACATGGCGTTGGATGCCGGACGGCGGCTCTTCGATGAACAAGCCACCCGTGCCGCCACTGCCCGCCGCCTCCACGCGTCCGAGCACTGGCTGGCGCCGGTGGTCGAGCCTGCGGTGGTCGAGCCTGTCGAGACCTTTCATCCGTTCAACAACACTCAGGAGCAACATCGTGGCGATTAAGCCTGGACGCCTTGGCGTTGGAATCATTGGCGCCGGAAAAGTAGGCGCCGTATTGGGGGCCGCCCTGCGCGCTGCCGGGCACGCCGTCGTCGGGGTTTCTGCGGTTTCCCAGGATTCCCTGGACCGTGCCGAGTTGCTGTTGCCCGGCGTTCCGGTGCTGGAAATCCCCGACATTGTGGAGCGTTCAGAGCTGGTGCTGCTGGCGGTGCCAGACGATGCGCTGCCGGACCTGGTGGCAGGACTGGCCAAGACAGGTGCCTGGCAGGCGGGCCAGCTGGTGGCGCACACATCCGGGCGATACGGTGTTTCCGTCTTGGCCCCGGTGAAGGCCTCCGGCGGCATCGCCCTGGCCCTGCATCCGGCCATGACCTTTACCGGGATGAGCCTGGATCTGACCCGACTGGTGGACTGCACGTTCGGCATCACCGCGGATCCGGCCATGCTGCCCATCGCCCAGGCGCTGGTGGTGGAGATGGGTGCCGAGCCGGTGGTGATTGCCGAGGCCGACCGCGTTCTCTACCATGCGGCCCTGGCCCACTCCGCCAACCACCTTGTCACCATCGTGGCCCAAGCGGCGCAGATCCTCGGCGACATTGGCGTCGAGGCCCCCAACCAGGTTCTGGGTCCACTGCTGCGGGCAGCCCTGGAAAACGCCCTGGCCGGGGGGGAGTCGGCACTGACCGGCCCTGTGGCACGCGGCGATGCCGGAACGGTGCGGGCACATGCCGAGGCGCTGCGTGAGCACTCCCTTGACACCGGCTCGGCGGACGTCGTTGAGGCCTATCTGGCACTGTCTGCGGCGACCGCGGCACGGGCGGCACGGCGCGGGAGGCTCTCCGCCGAGGCATACCTGGGGATCCAGGCCGCCCTTTCCGAGGACGAATTGCCCGTCGAAGAGCCCCTGGGGGCCGACCCCGACCACCCGGATTCCAAGAACTGCCCGGATTCCAAGAACTGAAAGCAGCGATTTGAGCATGAGCATTACAGTGGTTTCCACCATTGCAGAACTGAAGGCATCGGCCGCCATGTTGCTGGCTGAACGAGCCCAAGGCGGCGATCCCGCACGCAGCCCGGGCACGCTGGGGCTGGTGCCCACCATGGGGGCCCTTCACCGGGGGCATGCGGTGCTCGCCAAAACAGCTGTCGCGGAGAACTCCGTGGTGGTGGCCAGCGTGTTCGTCAATCCGTTGCAGTTTGGCGATGCCACGGACCTGGCACGTTACCCGCGCACCACCGAGGCTGACAAGGCGTTGCTTGAGGAGACGGGGGTGGACATCATGTTCGCCCCGACGGTGGCGCAAATGTACCCCGACGGCGAGCCCGGCATCCGGGTTACGGCAGGAAGTCTCGGCGAGCGGTACGAGGGCGCATCGCGGCCCGGCCATTTCGACGGCGCCCTGACGGTGGTGGCGAAACTCCTGCATCTTGGGCACCCGGACACCGGCCTTGCCCCCGCAGGCCCCGACGGTAGGCCCGCGTACCGGGCCTACTTCGGCCAAAAGGATGCCCAACAGTTGGCGTTGGTGCGGCGCATGGTGGCCGACCTGAACTTCCCGGTGGATATTGTTGCCGTCCCCACGGTTCGTGATGCAGACGGCCTGGCCCTGTCCAGCCGCAACCGCTTCCTGTCTGAGGGGGAGCGAGAGTCCGCGCTGGTGCTCTCCCGTGCGCTGCGGCTGCTGGAACGGCGCGCAGCCGCCCACCAGCCCCTCGATATTGCCTCTGTCGAGGCATTGATACACAGCGCCCCCGGCGTGGATCTGGATTATTTGGAAGTGGTGGACCCGCACACGCTGGCCGTGCGTGCCGAGAACTGCCAGGACACCCCGTTTACCGGCCGGGCCCTGGCGATCGTCGCCGCGAAGGTGGGCCCCGTCCGGCTCATCGACAACCAGCCCCTTGGGTAGCAGGGGCCTCCGCCGGAGATTCGGTGCCGGCAAATAGAGACACCGGCTCCGCCGCCCGTGACGGTGCCCGGGATGACGAAACGGACATCCGCCCCTGATATATCGGGGCGAATGTCCGTTTCGTCATCCTGCGGGGACTCCAGCGGGACTAGCCGCCGTTATTCCTGGCAGCCACCTCGGCAACGGATGGGTACGCGGTCTGCGTGCCCTTTTTGGTCGCGGCGAGGGCTGCCGCCACCGAGGCGTAGCGGGCAGCCTCAATGAGGGTGTCTCCGGCAGCGAGACGTGCGGCAACGCCGCCGGTGAACGCGTCACCGGCGCCGGTGGTGTCCACGGCGGCAACCAGTGTCGGGGCAATGCGTACCACCGGCTGAGCCGCGTTGGTGGAATCCAACACCACCGAACCCTGTGCACCCAGCGTCACCAGCACCTGCGCCAGCCCGCGGGCTGCAAACTCGCTGACGGCACCGTGCCAAGCAGCGGCCGGGGCGTCGGCGTCGGGCATGGCTGTCCCGCCCAGGAACTGCGATGCCTCGTGGGCGTTGACGAGCAGGACGTCGGTCAAACGCGCCAATTCCTCCGGAACCGGCGCATAGGGGGAGAGGTTCAGCAGGACTTTTGCCCCGGCATCGTGCCCGGCCTGCGCGGCCGCCTGCACGGTTGCCAGCGAGACTTCCAGACACAGGCAGACCACCCCGGCGCCGGTAAACAGCGCAGGCTCCATGGCGGACGGGGACAGGGTCCCGTTGGCGCCTGCGGAGATGATGATGGAGTTCTCCCCGCTGTCCTCCACGGAAATGATGGCGACACCGGTCGGTTCGGTGACCCTTCGCACATGGCTGACGTCAACCCCGGCACCTGCCGTGGAGGCCACCAGCATGTCGCCGTTGGGGTCCTGGCCCACCGCACCGAGCAGGGTGACGTTGGCGCCCAGTTTGGCGGCGGACACGGCCTGGTTGGCGCTCTTGCCGCCGGGGTTCACGGCAAATCCGTTGCCGTGGAGGGTTTCTCCGGGTGTTGGGAGGCGCTCGCAATAGATGGTGAGGTCGGCATTGAGGGAACCTGCCACCACCACCCGCGCGTTCACTCGGAAACCTCGGCGTTGACGGGCTTGGGCACCAGCAGCGAGGCTGCGAAGGCGGCCGCCGTGATGGCCAGGGCGACGATGACCACTGTCAGGTAGGAGCCGTGGCCACCCAGCGGGGCCGTGGCGACCAGGACGGCCGGCAGGATCAGGAAGCTCAGGCCCGCACCCAGGTTGAACGCGCCGGCGTTCATGCCGGGCAGGAAGCCGGGGTTTCCTTCGGGGGAGAGCACCACGCCAAGACCATTGAGCATGATGTTCACCGTACCGGCGTACATGATGCCGAGCAAGACCGTGCCAACGATCATCATGGGCAGGCTGTGCAGGCCCAGGAAGCCGATGATGGCCAGGGCGGCGATGCTCCCGAGCAGGCCGATCCGCAGCATCTTGGTGTAGCCGATCACCGGAGCCAAGCGGCCCGTGATGGGGCCGAACAGCCAGCCCAGCAGGGCGTACGGGGTCAGGATGAGCAGGCTCATCTCAGTGGCGCCAATGCCGAAGCCGGGATCCGCGGCCTGCACGAACGCCGGCACAATGCCGTTGATGACGGCAAAGATGCCCGTCATGGTCAAGGTGGTGGTCAGCAACGGGGCCCAGGTGGAGCGCTGGCGCAGGTGCACCGTCTCCACCATGGGGTGTGAGGACCGCTTTTCCACGGCCCAGAAGGCCATGAAGGCTGCGACAGCGACCACGGCCAGCACCAGCGAGGTCACCAGCGGGCCGGTCACAATGCCGCCGATCAGCTTGCTCGCCTCATTGAGGGCCGTGAGCAGGGCACCGACGGCAACCACGATGAAGAACACGCCGAGCCAGTCCATCTTGGTGCCTTCGCCGGGCTTGGACTCCCCGGCCAGCACCATGACCAGCACGGTGGCGATGGCGGCGATGACAACCATCAGCCAGAAGATGCTGCGGAAGCCGAAGTGCTCGGCAAAGTAGCCGCCCACAAACGAGTCAATGCCGGCGATCCCGCCATTGACGGCCGTGATCAGGCCCATCAGGGCGCCATATTTTTTGGGATCCTTCACGGCGGAGCGCAGCATGATCAGACACAGCGGCACGGTGGGTCCGCTGACGCCCTGGATGATGCGGCCTACAAAGAGCCAGGTGATATCCGGTGCCATGGCCGAGATGATGGAGCCAACGCCCATCATGACCATCATGCCGATCAGGACCTTCTTGCGTCCGATGATGTCGCTCAGGCGCGGCAGGAAGAGGGAGAAGACGGCGGCAGCCGTGAAGAACCAGGTCTGGGACAGGCCGATCGAGGCCTGGCTGGCGTTCAGTTCCTCGCCCATGGTGACCAGGGCGGGGCTGAGCATGGAGGCGTTGAGCTGGAACGCCACACAGGCGGTCAGCAGTGCCACCATCAGGGCGGTGATGTTTCCGGGCTTGCTCAGCATTCCGGACTTGGCGGTGGCGGTGCTCATGCGTCGACCTCGCCAATGCGAACGAGTGCGTCGGTGACCATGTTCCAGAACTTCTCGTGGTCCAGCTTGACGGCAACGGAGGTCTTGCAATCCGCCGGTGCGGGGGCGCGGAAATCGGCCACGGTCATGCCCAAGGTCAGGGTGCCCGTCAGCTCGATGTCCACGGGGACCTTTTGGGTGGTCATGACCGTGGGGTCAATGACGTAGGCGACGGCGCAAGGGTCGTGCACGGGCGGGTAGTCGAAGCCCTGGGCGTCCTTGTAGGTCTTGGTGAAGAATTCCATCAGTTCCATGACGAACTTGGCCGGCTTGGTGCCCACGGCCTCGATGGCTGCACACACTTCGGGGGTTGCCAAGGCCTGGTGGGTCAGGTCCAGGCCCACCATGACTACTTCCCAGCCCGCGTTGAACACGATGTGGGCGGCCTCGGGGTCGATCTTGATGTTGAACTCGGCCACCGGGCTCCAGTTGCCCACGTGGTAGCCGCCGCCCATGAGGACAACTTCCTTCACGCGTTCCACGATGCGTGGTTCCTTGCGGGCTGCCATGGCGATATTGGTCAACCCTGCTGTGGGGACCAGGGTTACGGTGCCCGGCTCGTGGGCCATGACGATCTCAATGATGAGGTCGACGGCGTGGCGCGGGTCCAGCTCGATCGTGGACTCGGGCTGTGCCGGACCGTCCATGCCGCTCTCGCCGTGGATGTCGGGTGCGTTTTCGATGGTGCGCACCAGCGGGCGGTCACAGCCGGCGGCAAACGGGACGCCGGTGATGCCGGCGATGGTTCCCACGGTGAGGGCGTTGCGCGTGACCTTCGCCAGGGTCTGGTTGCCCACCACCGTGGTGACGGCCAGGAGCTCGATGTTGGGGTTGCCATGTGCCAGCAGCAGGGCCACGGCGTCGTCATGGCCGGGGTCGCAGTCAAGGATGATCTTGCGAGGTGCGGTGGCGCTCCCGGGCTCAAGGCCGGCGGGGGTGTTCAATGCCGTGTTCACTTTTTCTCCACGTCTTTGGGGGCCGAACTAAGTGGCCGGGGGTGAGTACAGCTCATTTTTGCACTCAAATAACCATTACGTCAAGCGCTTAACGTGATTCTTGTCAAGCGCTTGACCTGTTGCGCCGGCGCCAATGTTCCCCGCTCCCCGCTACTATCGATGCATGCACCCGGTCACAGATCCCCCCGTCGCTTTCCCTGCCGCCAGCGCAGGGCGCGTCACGGCAGCAATGGTCGCTGCCAGGGCAGGGGTCTCAACGGCCACGGTTTCACTGGTGACCAACGGCAAGACCGCAGGGCGTGTCTCGGCGGAGAACATAGTCAAGGTCGAGGAAGCCGTCGCCGAGCTCGGTTATGTGGTGGATGGCCTGGGAAGTTCCCTGGCAAAGGGCCGCAGCAACATTGTGATCCTGGTTGCCCCCGATGTCTCCAACCCCTTCTTCGCCAAGGTCATTGCCGGTGTCCGTGAGGCCATCGGAGACGCCTACCAACTGCTCCTTTCCGTCACCGACGCCGGGCTGACGCCTTCTCCGGCGGACGTGCGCAACCTGCTCTCCCTGCGCCCGGCGGGGCTGCTTGTGGACGCCCCCAGCGCCCAATTCCTGGCGGAGTTGCCGGCCGCGGGGCCCATGGTGCTGCTGGATGCGGCCGGCATTGCCAGCGACGCCCCGTCGGTGAACTTCGACGTGGCGCGTGGGGCAGAAATGCTCGCCGACCACCTGGCCTCGCTGGGGCACCGCGCCGTCGCCTACATGGACAGCGTGACGGGCACCGAAACCTTCCGCGTGCGTAGGGAGGCGTTCTGCCGCGGGGCCGCCGCCCGAGGCATCCGCGTGGTGGCGAATGTGGCCACCACCATCGACATGGGCGCCTCGGCGCAGGCCTTTGCCGGTGCCTGGTCCGACTGGGCGCAAAAGGGTGTCACCGCCGTGGTCTGCTGCACGGACACCCATGCCTACGGGGTGCTTCAGGAGGCGCGCGTGGCCCGGATTCAGGTACCCGGGCAATTGGCCGTGACCGGGTTCGACGACCTGCCCTTCTCGGCAACCTCCAACCCCGGGCTGACCACGGTCCACCTGCCTGCCAGCGAACTCGGCCGGGTTGCCGGCCAGCAGTTGTTGCTACTCCTGGCAGGCGAGCAAATCCCGAGACCCGGGCTGATGCTCGAGAGCACTCTGGTGGTCCGCGGGTCAACATCCGCGACCGCCGCGGATTGACCGCCACGCCCATTCCGTGGGCACAGGGCTGCCACGGAGGGTTCATCCAGATTCACCAACTAAACTATTGAATTGTGAGTGCTGAAAACAATGTGACCCCAGAACCCAGCGATGTATCCGAGCAGATGCATGTGCGTATGGAAAAGCGTGCCAAATTGCTGGAGCGAGGTGAGCAGGCCTACCCGGTTGGTGTCGAGCGGACCCACACCCTTGAGGAAATCCGGGAAAAGCACCCGGCACTGGAAGCTGATTCCTCCACCGGGGACGTGGTAGGCGTCACCGGACGAGTCGTTTTTGTGCGCAACACCGGCAAGCTGTGCTTTGCAACCCTGCAGTCAGGTGCCGGCACCCGCCTGCAGGTCATGTTGTCCCTGGCCAACATCGGCGAAGCGCCGCTGGCCGATTGGAAAGCACTTGTGGACCTTGGTGACCACGTCTTTGTGCACGGTGAAGTCATCAGCTCCCGCCGCGGAGAGCTCTCCATCATGGCCGACACCTGGCAAATGGCCTCAAAGGCGTTGCGACCCCTTCCAGTGCTGCACGCCGACCTTTCCGAGGAGATGCGGGTGCGTCAACGCTACGTGGACCTGATCGTCCGTGAGGATGCCCGCGAACAGGTGCGAACCCGCTCCGCCATTGTCAAGGCAATCCGGGACACGCTCCATGGCGAGGATTACATTGAGCTTGAAACCCCCATTTTGCAGCTCATGCACGGTGGCGCCGCAGCCCGCCCGTTCAGGACGCATTTGAACGCCTTTGACCAGCCCATGACATTGCGAATTGCCATTGAGCTTTATCTCAAGCGTGCGGTAGTCGGCGGCATGGACAAAGTCTTTGAAGTGGGACGCATCTTCCGCAATGAAGGTGTTGACTCAACCCACAGCCCCGAATTCACCATGCTTGAAGCCTATGAAGCCTACGGCGATCAATTCACCATGGCCAAGACCATGCAGCGAATCATATTGGCTGCCGCCGACGCCGTGGGCTCGCGCACCATTGAAACAGAACGTGGCCAGATTAACCTCGACGGCGAATGGCCCTGGCTACCCGTTTATCAGGGGCTAAGCGAGCAGGTTGGTGCGGAAATCACCCCGGAAACAACCGCGGATGAATTGCGCGCCATTGCGGCGAAGCACGACGTGAAAATCGACACTGCCTGGGACGCCGAGAAATTGGTTGTTGAATTGTTTGGCGAGATAGTCGAGCCAACATTGATTCAGCCCACTTTTGTTTGCGACTACCCGCCGTCCGCTCAGCCGCTGGCCCGCCAGCACCGCAGCAAGCCGAACCTGATTGAGGCGTGGGATCTTATTATCGACGGCAGGGAGACCGGTACTGCCTTCTCCGAGCTGATTGATCCCATCATTCAGCGCGAGCGTCTGACCAAGCAGTCGCTGGCGGCCGCAGCGGGCGATCCAGAAGCCATGCAGTTGGATGAAGACTTCCTGCGCGCCCTGGAATACGGCGCCCCGCCCATGGGTGGGCTTGGATTGGGCGTGGACCGCCTGGTGATGCTCTTCACCGGTGTCGGAATCCGTGAGGCCATCCTCTTTCCTTTGATGAAACCCGAGTAGAGCGGCAAGATTATGGAATATGTTGCAGTTATCCTCCCGTCTTTAGGTGTCGGAGTTCTTTTCTACTTCGCCATGAAGGCAATATTCAATGCCGACCGTTCCGAACGTGACGCGCTGGCACAGGCCGAACGGGAGTCGAAAGCCAATGGGGAACGCCCACCGCAATAGGGATTTGTGACGAATTCTTTGACGTGAGCTCTTTTGAGCATCATAATTTATGGTGTAGCAAACAAGCTCCAATCAAATGTGAGGCGATTAATCCCCATGGCACAGAAGATTCATGTCACCCTGGTTGACGATATTGACCAGAGTCCTGCAGATGAAAACATCACTTTCGGCTTGGACGGAATCAATTACGAGATTGATCTCTCCGCCGACAATGCCGCAGCATTGCGCGAGGCATTGGCAAAGTACATTGCGGCAGGACGACGAGCAGGTGGCCGGGCGGTGCGTGGTAGGGGACCCGCAGCACCGAAGGCAAAGTCCGACGTAAGCGAGATTCGGCTTTGGGCCAAGGAAAATGGCTACGAGGTCCACGAGCGAGGCCGTATCCAGGCTGAAATTCGTGAGGCGTACTACGCGGCCCAAGGCTAAAAGAAGCCAGTTCGACGGCGGGATCACGGCACGAGGTGATCTCGCCGTCGTGCTTTAACGCCAGCGATCCTGGCAGATGATATTTCCCCTGTGGCGAACAAGCCCCCATGATCGGCCGGCACTGCGTAGCATCAAAGTACGCAGTAAAAGGAGTGTGGCGAAATGTTTGAGCGATTTACTGATCGAGCCCGACGTGTTGTTGTGCTGGCCCAAGAAGAGGCCCGCATGCTCAACCACAATTACATCGGCACTGAGCATATTCTGCTCGGCCTCATCCACGAGGGTGAGGGCGTTGCCGCAAAGGCCTTGGAGTCCTTGAACATCTCTCTTGATGGTGTCCGGGAACAGGTCCAAGAGATCATTGGGCAGGGGCAGCAGGCCCCCAGCGGGCACATCCCCTTTACGCCGCGCGCCAAAAAGGTTTTGGAGCTCTCCCTTCGGGAGGCGCTGCAGCTGGGCCACAACTACATTGGCACCGAGCACATTCTGCTCGGTCTGATCCGCGAGGGTGAGGGTGTTGCCGCGCAGGTGCTGGTCAAGCTCGGTGCCGATCTGGGCCGTGTGCGCCAGCAGGTCATCCAGCTGCTCTCCGGCTACCAGGGCAAAGAACCCGTAGCCAGTGGCGGCAACCAGCCTGAAGGACAGCCCGCCGGCTCGGTGGTTCTTGACCAGTTTGGTCGGAACCTGACCCAGGCAGCCCGGGAAAACAAGCTTGACCCGGTCATTGGGCGCGAGCACGAGATGGAACGCGTCATGCAGATCCTCTCCCGCCGCACCAAGAACAACCCTGTCTTGATCGGCGAGCCCGGTGTGGGAAAGACGGCCGTTGTTGAGGGCTTGGCGCAGGCCATCGTCCGCGGCGACGTCCCCGAAACCATCAAGGACAAGCAGCTGTACACCCTTGACCTGGGATCATTGGTGGCAGGTTCCCGCTACCGAGGTGACTTCGAGGAGCGCCTGAAGAAGGTACTCAAGGAGATCCGCACCCGCGGTGACATCATCTTGTTCATCGATGAGATTCACACTCTCGTTGGTGCCGGTGCCGCCGAAGGCGCCATCGACGCCGCCTCCATCCTCAAGCCCATGCTGGCCCGCGGTGAGCTGCAGACCATCGGTGCCACCACCTTGGATGAGTACCGCAAGCACATTGAGAAGGATGCCGCGCTTGAGCGCCGTTTCCAGCCCATCCAGGTGCCGGAACCCACCGTTCCGCTGACCATCGAAATTCTCAAGGGCCTGCGTGACCGCTACGAGGCACACCACCGCGTATCCATCACCGACGGGGCCTTGGCTGCCGCAGCCACCTTGGCTGATCGGTACATCAGCGACCGCTTCCTGCCGGACAAGGCCATCGACCTGATCGATGAGGCCGGCGCCCGGCTGCGCATTCGCCGCATGACCGCTCCGCCGGAGCTCAAGGCCATGGACGTTGAAATTGCGGTTGTAAAGAAGCGCAAGGAAGACGCCATCGACGCCCAGGACTTTGAGGGTGCCGCGGCTTTGCGCGATGACGAACAGAAGCTCATCAGTGCCCGGGCCGAGAAGGAACGCCTGTGGAAATCGGGTGGACTTGATGACATCTCCGAGGTGGATGAGGAACTCATCGCCGAGGTGTTGGCCAACTCCACCGGCATCCCGGTGTTCAAGCTGACCGAGGCCGAGTCCACGCGTCTGCTGAAGATGGAAGACGAGCTGCACAAGCGCGTCATCGGCCAGAACGAGGCCATCAAGTCCATCTCGCAGGCCATCCGCCGGACCCGTTCCGGGCTGAAGGATCCCAAGCGCCCGGGTGGCTCGTTCATCTTCGCCGGCCCCACCGGTGTTGGCAAGACCGAGCTGGCCAAGGCACTCGCCGAGTTCCTGTTCGGTGACGAGGACGCCCTGATCACCTTGGACATGTCCGAGTACTCCGAGAAGCACACGGTTTCGAGGCTCTTCGGTGCCCCTCCCGGCTACGTTGGCTACGAAGAAGGTGGCCAGCTGACCGAAAAGGTTCGGCGCCGCCCGTTCTCCGTGGTCCTCTTCGACGAGGTCGAGAAGGCTCACGCCGACTTGTTCAACTCCTTGTTGCAGATCCTGGAAGACGGCCGTCTGACCGACAGCCAGGGCCGGGTGGTTGACTTCAAGAACACCATCATCATCATGACCACCAACCTTGGAACCCGCGACATCTCCAAGTCGGTGGCCACCGGATTCCAATCCGGCGGCGACACTCAAACCGGCTACAACCGGATGCGTTCACGGGTCACGGAGGAGCTCAAGCAGCACTTCCGCCCCGAGTTCCTGAACCGTGTTGACGATGTTGTGGTGTTCCCGCAGCTGACGCAGGACGAGATCATCGAGATCGTGGACCTGATGGTGGCACGTCTGGAGAGCCGCCTGGCTGATAAGGGAATGGGCATCGAGCTCACGCCCGCAGCCAAGGTCCTGCTGGCCACGCGCGGCTACGACCCCGCCATGGGTGCACGGCCGTTGCGCCGCACCATCCAGCGCGAGATCGAGGACCACCTCTCCGAGAAGATCCTCTTCGGCGAGATCAAGTCCGGCGACATCATTGCAGTGGATGTTGAAGGCGAAGGCGACGACGCGAAGTTCACGTTCGTAGGTACGGCAAAGCCGCACATCCCGGACGCCATCGCGGCTTCCGCGTAGCACTCCCTCCGTTGAGGGGACACATCACCCAGTGGGGTAATGCGTCCCCTCAGCGCATTTAACGCCTGATTTTTCCTATGGTGCCGATCCGAGAGCCAGATTGGGTGGGCGGAGTACGACGGCGGTGCCCCACCTTCACAAGGTGGGGCACCGCCGTCGCTGTTTATGACCGAGGCGCTATGCCCTTGCTGCCGCCGGTTGGTGCTGGGTGATGCAGTGGATGCCGCCGCCGTGGGCGAAGATGTTGCGGGCGTCGACCGTAACGACCTTTCTGCCCGGGTAGACCTCGGCTAGGATTTGCGCGGCCACGGCATCGTTCTCATCGTCGAATGAACAGGCGATGACGCCGCCATTGACCACTAGGTGGTTGACGTAGCTGTAGTCGACCCAACCCTCGTCGTCCTTCAATACTGCCGGCGCGGGGATGTCCCGGATCTTCCAGGGGCGTCCGTTCGGTGCTGTGGTGTCCTCGAACGTTTCGCGGAGCACGTCGTAGAGGAAGAAATCAGGGTGTTCCGGGTTGCCCTGGCGGTGAAGCAGGATGGTTCCCGGCTGCGGGATGGTGGCAACAATGTCCACGTGCCCACGGGTGCCAAATCGCTGCGTGTCCCTGTACAAACCGCGCGGCAACCAGACGGTGGATGTGGTGCCCAGGGTGCGTGCCAGTTCGGCCTCGACGTCATTGCGGGACATGTCCGGGTTGCGGAACCGGTCCAGCTGGACGGTGTCAGTCACCAGCACGGTGCCTTCGCCGTCAACATGAATGCCGCCGCCTTCGTTGACCATGTCTGAATTGATGAGCTGTGCGCCCGCCAGCTCGGCAACGAGTTTGCCGAGCTGCGCATCTTTGTCCCAGCTGGCCCATTCCTGCTGTCCCCAGCCGTTGAACGTCCAGTCGATGGCACCCAATTCACCCTGCTCATTGAGTACAAAGGTGGGGCCGGCGTCGCGCAGCCAAGCGTCATTGAGGGGGGCTGCGACGATGTCTATGTCGGCGTGCAGGAGCTCGCGCGCTGTAGCCACGTCCCGAGGATCGGCCAGCATGGTGACGGGCTCGAACTCCAGGATTGCATGGGCCACGGCAATCCAGGATGCACGGGCCTGCGCGGCCTCGCCATCCGTTGTGCCAAAGGTTTCCCCGAGCGGTGGAAAGGCCATCCATATCTTTTCCTGGAGGGCGCATTCGCTTGGCATTTTCCAGTGGCTCACTGGCAATCTCCTTTGGTTGTTTCAACGGGCTGTCCCGTTGACTATTGGCTTGTTGTTGTGAGGCTTTCTTGGGGCAAGGCGTTATCGAGTCCCCGGCCCAGTGCTGACCGTGCCTCGTCGGTGGTGATGAGGCCGGCCAGCCAGCGGCCGGACAGCCCTTCCACGAGGGCCGTCAGTAGCAGCGCAATCTCATGGGCCTTCTCCCGGGCGATGCCTGATTGGGACTCCAGGAGTCCGACAATATGGTCCTGCCATACGTTTGTGGATTTTGCCAGGTGCTCCGCGAGCAGTGGTTCAAAGACTGCAATGGCCCTGATTTCATTCCACACGATTGACTTGGCGCGGACAGATTCATCGTCCCTGATTTCGTCGAGCAGCAGGGTGCGGATGGCACCGTACGATCCCGTGTCACCGGAGGTGGCCGTGCCGTGGTCCGCCAATGAGGAGACGTTGACGTACTCCAAAGTGGCGGCCAGGAGCCCATCGCG
>Ga0075017_100000034_pt1 | contig 46736 bp, 40 predicted proteins | sample AleBraG_ABR_2012_FD_71475 | JGI IMG/M metagenome (GOLD analysis project Ga0075017, IMG submission 71475) | Freshwater sediment microbial communities in response to fracking from Pennsylvania, USA - Alex Branch Run_MetaG_ABR_2012 | ecosystem: Environmental > Aquatic > Freshwater > Creek >... | reverse complement strand
GACCGCCGCGGAAAAGGCCTCCTGGCGTGAGACGATCCGGACGAGGCTCAGCAGGCCCCATCCCGACGGGGTGTTCAACCTCCGCTACGCGCTCCAGCTCGGGATGACGATCCAGGAGCTCTACGCCCTCACGTTCGTGGACCCCTGGTTTCTGGACAATATCAGGCAGATCCTCGATTGCGAAAACGCTATTCGGGACGCCCGGACGCTCGACCGACCCCTCATGCTGAGGGCGAAGCAGTTCGGGTTCTCCGACAGGCAGATGGCGGTCATGACGGGGAGCGAGGAGATGGCGGTCCGGGCGCTGAGAAAGAAGCTGGGGATTCTCCCTGTGTACAAGACCGTCGACACGTGCGCCGCGGAATTCGCGGCGGACACCCCCTACCACTTCTCGACGTACGAACGGGAGAACGAGGCGAAGAAATCGGACAAAAAGCAGGTCGTTATCCTGGGGGGAGGGCCGAACCGGATCGGGCAGGGGATCGAATTCGATTACTGCTGCGTCCACGGGGTGATGGGTCTCGCCGATGAAGGGTTCGGCACCATCATGATCAACTGTAATCCGGAGACCGTGTCGACGGACTACGATACGACCGACAAGCTGTATTTCGAGCCCCTGACGCTCGAGGATGTCCTGAACATCTGCGAGCAGGAGGAGCCCGTCGGCGTCATCGTCAGTTTCGGCGGCCAGACTCCGCTGAAGATCGCAAAGGCCCTCGAGGCGAACGGCGTCAGGATACTCGGGACATCCACCGAAGGGATCGACCTTGCGGAGGACCGGAAGAGGTTCGGCGCGCTTCTCGAGGAACTTCAGATTCCGTGTCCCCCCTACGGTACGGCGCACGATCTTCCCGGCGCGCTCGCCGTGGCGGTGCATGTGGGCTATCCCGTGCTCGTCCGCCCCTCCTATGTTCTCGGCGGACGCGCGATGGAAATCTGTTACGACGACGAGGGTCTGCGGGAATACATGACCAAGGCGGTCAATGTGTCGCCCGACCATCCGGTCCTCATCGACCGGTTCCTCGAGGATGCGTTCGAGTTCGACGTGGATGCCGTCTGCGACGGGAAGGACGTCTTCATCGGCGGCGTCATGCAGCACGTCGAGGAGGCGGGAGTACATTCGGGTGACAGTTGCTGCGTCCTTCCGCCGTACGCCGTGACACCCCAGCAGCTCCTGACGCTCATGGCCTATACGCGCCGTCTCGCGCTCGCGCTTCACGTCGTCGGGCTCCTCAATGTCCAGTACGCGATGCGCGACGGGGTGATCTATGTCCTCGAGGTGAATCCGCGGGCCTCGCGCACGGTGCCGTTCGTCAGCAAGGCCACCGGCGTCCCGCTGGCGAAGATCGCGGCGAAGCTCATGATCGGCCGCACGATTGCCGACCTCGGCGTCAAGGGATACGGCTGGGCGAAGCATGTCGCGATCAAGGAATCGGTCTTCCCCTTTCCGAAGTTTCCGACCGCCCGGCATTTCCTTGGCCCGGAAATGCGTTCGACCGGGGAGGTGATGGGGATTTCCGACACGTTCGGCGTGGCGTTCGCGAAGGCTTCGATGGCCGCGGGCACGACGCTCCCGCAGAAGGGGACGGTGTTCGTCAGCCTGAACGATTTTGACAAGAATGAGAGGGCCGTCAACGTCGTCCGCGCATATGTCCGTCTCGGATTCAACGTCATTGCGACCGAAGGGACCTCGTCGTTCCTGCGGTCGCACGGGGTGGCCAACCGGCCCGTCCTGAAGGCGAGCGAGGGAACGCTGAACATCATCGACGTGATCAAGAACGGGTGGGTGCAGCTCATCATCAACACACCGCTCGGGCCGGTCTCACGGCAGGACGAACACGCCATAGGCCGGGCGGCATACGAATACAAAATTCCCTTCATCACGACGCTCTCCGCCGCGGCCTCCGCGGCAAAAAGCATCGCTCAGCTCCGCTCGCGCCCTCTTGAGGTCATGAGCGTGCAGGAACACCACGAGCACGCCGCCCAGGGCGGGGGGACGCATGCGACGGAGACGCTCGAAGACTGCACCCGCCTCGTCGAATACATCAAAGCCTTTCAGATGTAGCGTGCCGGGGAGTCCCCTGCCATGTACATTCTCGGGATATCGTGCTTTTACCATGATTCCGCGGCCGCGCTGATCCGCGACGGGGTCATCGTCGCAGCCGCCCAGGAAGAGCGGTTCAGCCGCATTAAACACGATTTCTCCTTCCCCGCGCAGGCCGCCGCCTGGTGCCTCGCCCACGAGAAGATCACGGCGTCCGACCTTTCCTGCGTCACGTTTTACGACAAGCCGTTCATCAAGTTCGAGCGGATCCTGGAGACCTACCTCGCGTATGCGCCCCGCGGGATCAGGTCGTTCCTCATGGCAATGCCCCTCTGGCTGAAGGACAAGCTCTGGATACCGCAGCTCATCCGGACGGAACTCGGCTTCGAAGGGACGGTGCTCTTTCCCGAACATCACATATCGCACGCCGCGTCGGCGTTCTACCCGTCCCCGTACACGAGGGCCGCCTTCTTGACGATGGACGGGGTGGGGGAATGGACGACGACGAGCTACGGAACGGGGAGCGGCGCGGACATCGGGATCCTGGGCGAGCAGCGGTTTCCCCATTCGCTCGGGCTGCTCTACTCCGCCTTCACCTATTTTACCGGGTTCAAGGTGAATTCGGCGGAATACAAGGTCATGGGCCTTGCGCCGTACGGGGAGCCGGTCTACGTGCAGGCGATCTACGACAACCTGATCGATCTGAAGGCGGACGGATCGTTCAAGATGAACATGGCCTATTTCGACTACTGTGCGGGACTGAAGATGACGAGCGCGAGGTTCGACCGGCTCTTCGGCGGCCCCCCCCGCGACCCTGAATCACCGCTGACGCGCAGGGAGATGGACCTGGCGTGCTCGCTTCAGGAGGTGACGGGGGAGATCATGCTCAGGCAGGCGCGCCATGTCCACGCTGAAACGGGGGAGGAGAACCTGGTCCTCGCCGGGGGCGTTGCGTTGAACTGCGTCGGAAACGGGAGGATTCTGCGCGAAGGCCCGTTCCGCGACATATGGATACAGCCCGCGGCCGGCGACGCCGGCGGAGCGCTTGGCTCGGCGCTCTGCGCCTGGTACGGTTACTACGGCAATCCCCGCACCGGGGGTGGAACCAGGGATGCGCAGCAGGGCTCACTCCTCGGTCCGTCATTTGACGACGCGGGGATTGAATCCGATCTCATCCGGTGGAAGGCCGTGTACCGCATGCTCCCCCGGGAGGAGCTCGTCGGGACCGTCGCGGACCTCATCGCGTCGGAGAAGGTCATCGGGTGGTTCCAGGGACGGATGGAGTTCGGCCCGCGGGCGCTCGGCGCGCGAAGCATTATCGGAGACGCCAGGTCCCGCAACATGCAATCGGTCATGAACCTTAAAATCAAATTCAGAGAGTCATTCCGGCCCTTCGCACCCGCGGTCTTGAAGGACCACGCCGCGGAGTACTTCGACATTGCTGCCGAGAGCCCGTACATGCTCCTTGTGGCGCCCGTGGCGGAAAAGAGGAGGCTTCCCCGGGCGCCCGGCGAAGAAAAACTGTTCGGGATCGAGAAACTGAATCTCCCCCGATCCGACATCCCCGCGGTGACGCACATCGACTACACGGCCCGCCTGCAGACCGTGAACAGGGATGACAATCCGCTGTATTACGACTTGATCGAATCGTTTTACCGGAAGACAGGCTGTCCCGTCATCATCAACACCTCGTTTAACGTCAGGGGAGAACCGATCGTCTGCACGCCCGAAGAGGCATGGCGCTGCTTTATGCGCACGGAAATGGACTACCTTGTGCTGGGGAGTTTCCTTCTGGCGAAGAGTGATCAGACACCCCTGCGCGAGGATACTGCCTGGAAGGAGAAGTTCGCGCTTGATTGAGCGTGTCGACGCGTCGAGAAAAAACGTGAGGAACTTCGGGTTCCTCTTCGGGGGGATTTCTCTTGCCCTCGCGGTGTATATGATCGTGCGGGGAAACGGTGCCTGGGTCTGGGCAGCGGCGGCGGCCGCTGCGTTTGCCGCGGGAGTCGCAGTCGCTTATCCGCTCCTGAAGCCGGTGTACACGCTTTGGATGCTCTTCGCGTTTGCGCTCGGGTGGATCAATACCAGGGTGCTCCTTGGCGTGTTTTTTTACCTGGTGATGACTCCGCTCGGGTTCGTATTGCGGCTCTCGGGGAAAGACCTTCTCGACGAGTCGATTGACAAAAACGCTGCGTCGTACTGGATCAAACGCGGGCGGGCGGCGTTCGACAGAAAACGCCTCGAACGGTTATTCTGACAATTTGTAGAGACGGAGGTGTTCAATGGCCGGTGGAAAGCTGGGAATACTCGTAGAACTCTGGGCGTTTATGAGAGAGCGGAAGAAGTGGTGGCTCGGTCCGATCGTCGTGCTGCTTCTCCTTCTTGCGCTCCTTCTGGTGTTCACGCAGGGGTCCGCACTGGCGCCGTTTATCTATACCCTCTTCTGAGCGCGCGAGGGATCAGAGATATCCGTGGAGCCGGTACCAATCGTACGCCGCGGTGATGGTTCTGTCGAATGACGTTGCCCTGAACCCGAGCTCCGTCTCCGCCCTGGCGGCGGTGAACCAGACGTAGCGTCCCGCGACGGCGGCGAGATCGCGCGTCAGCGGGGGCTCGGTGCCGAACGCCCGCGATACGATTTCCACGATTCCTCCGAGTCCGGAAAGCAGGGGAAGGGGGAACGGGGCGAACGGGGCGCGGCCCCCGATCAGCGCCGCGGTCCTCCTGAAGATCTCTTTATGCGTGAGATTCTCGCCGGCGAGTATGTATCGTTCCCCGTTCCGTCCCCTTTCCGCTGCGGCGATCATCCCCGATGCGACGTCTCCCACGTACACGATGTTCATCCCTCCCGCAACGTAAAAGGGGATGAGTCCCCGTTTGATTCCCCGTATGAGCTCTCCTGCATGAAAGCGCGTGTCGCGTTCTCCGATGATGACAGAGGGATTGACGATAACGGACCGGAGCCCACGGGCGGTCCCTCCCCTCACCTCGTCTTCCGCGAGGATCTTGGAAAGCTTGTACCCCCGGGCGTTCGACCTGTCCGCTTCGAAGGATTCGTCGGCCGGTATTCCGGGCGGCGGGGTCCCTATGGCGGTCACCGAGCTTGTGTGAACGAGCGTGCGCACACCTGATGTGATGCAGCAGTTGACCACCGTCCGGGTTCCAAGGACGTTGACCCTCTGCTGTTCTGGTCCGGCCTTCCTGGCAAATGTCACCAGAGCCGCGGTGTGATAAACGGTTTCGCACCCTTCCATTGCCGCGCACAGTGCGCCGGCGTCGCAAATATCTCCCGTAAACTGCTCGACAGGGATTCCCCCGAGCACCCGCATGTCGGATGCGGGGCGCACGAATGCCCGCACGTGTACACCGGTTTCATGCAGACGGAGTGCGAGCGTTGAGCCGAGACACCCCGAAGCCCCGGTGACGAGGGCGGTGCGCATCAGGCGGCCGGGATGCTCCGTTTGAGGAATGCAACGAGCGTGGCGTTGAAAAAGGCGGGATTTTCGAGGTTGCTCAAGTGCGCTGCGCCGGGGACGACATGGAGCTCTGATCCTGGAATTTTCGCGTGCAGCGACTCCGCACAGGCAAGCGGTGTCACTGTATCCCGTTCGCCGACGAGGATAAGCGCCGGGATATGGATGGAGGGAAGTGATGCGGTGGTATCTGTCCTTGCCGCCAGCGCGATAAGCGTTCCCGCAATGCTTAAAGGGGGGGTGTGCGCGATAATCCCGCGAATCAGTTCGACCGAAGCGGGATTGGAGGCGAACGACTCTTTCGTGAACATCAGCTTGACGTAATCGGCGGCGTACGCTGTCGATCCGGTCTTTTTTACGCTCTTTGCCGAGGCGGCGCGCCGTATCCTCGCCTCGTCCGTATCCGCCTCGCTCCGCGTATCACACAGGACCGCCGCGGTGAATCTCCCCGGTTCCCGCTCAAGCGCCCGCAGCGTTATGTACCCGCCCATGGAGAGTCCGGCGATTGCGGTCGTCTGGATCTTCAAGTGATCGAGAAGACCGAACAGGTCATCGACGTGGGATTCCACGGTGTATTGCCCGTCACCGACGTCGCTCGAACCGTGGCCCCGTATGTCGTACGCGAGCGTCCTGTAGCCTGCGGCCGCCGCGGTCCCGACCTGCTCCTTCCACATCTCGAGACTGAAGGGAAAACCATGAACGAATGTTACCGCGGGCCCGGCGGGATTGCCTGAAAGATCGTAATGAATATTGGAGCCGTTCACAAATGCGCGCATGCGTCAGGGGGTGAAAGTTACGAAATACGCCGCCGCTGCAGCCGCCATGGCCGTTTTTGCAAGCCAGCCGAGTATGCGGCCTGCGAGGAACTGTTTCTGGGACTCATCGACGTAGCGGCTCGTAAACAGTACGGGGACGGATACCATCAGCCACATGGAAGCCGCCACGAGGAACGCGTCCTGGGGATCATGACCGACAACCCTGTACACGTACGACATGAACGCGCAGACGGCGAAATTGAGGAGCATGCTCACGAAGGTTCTTCCGAACCATCCGAACCCGCCGGTCTGGATGACTCCGGCCCGTTTCCGCTGCCAGTTCTGAATCCCATTCAACATGTGATCGAAGAGTATGCAGGGGACAGTGGCCGCCGCAGCGGAAAGCAGAATCTGGTCAGGATCCACGGTGGTTTTGCTTTTGATTTTGACAGCTACTATATTCAAAAAACCCCTGATTAGCAAGGCGTCCCTGCGTTCCACCTCACCGAGGAAGATTCCCGGAAACGCCCCACCAAACGCGGAGCTGAAGAATGCAATCACTTCTCACGTATGTGGATTCCAACAGAGACCGGTACCTCTCCGAGCTCAAGACACTGCTTGCAATACCAAGTGTGAGCACGAATCCTGAGAACAATGACGACGTCCGGCGGTGCGCGGGGTGGATGGCTGATCACATGAAGTCCATCGGGATTCAAAACGTCGAGATATTCCCGACGGCGGGACATCCTGTCGTCTACGGAGACTGGCTCAAGGCGCCGGGGAAGCCGACGGTGCTGCTGTACGGCCACTACGACGTCCAGCCCCCCGAGCCACTTGAGCTCTGGACATCCCCTCCGTTTGAAGCGACGATTCGGGACGGCAGGCTTTATGCGCGCGGCGCCGCTGATGACAAGGGACAGGTCTTCATTCATTTCAAGAGCCTTGAGGCCTATCTCCGGAACGGCGGCGACCTTCCGGTCAACGTCAAGCTCCTCCTTGAAGGGGAGGAAGAGATCGGGAGCACCAATCTTGAGTCGTTTGTCCGGGAGAAGAAGGCGCTGCTGAAGTCTGATCTGGTACTGATATCCGACTCATCAATGTTTGCAAAGGGTGTTCCATCGATCTGTTACGGGCTCCGCGGGCTGGCGTATATGCAGGTCGACCTTGTCGGGCCGAACAAAGACCTCCATTCGGGATCATTCGGCGGGACTGTGCACAACCCGATCCAGGCGCTTGCGGAGATCATCGCGCAGCTCCACGACAAGAACGGGAAAGTCACGATCCCGGGTTTCTACAACGGCGTGCTCCCCCTGACGAAGAAGGAGCGTGATGCGTATAAGAAGCTCCCCTGGAGCGACAAAAAATACGCAAAGGAACTCGGCGTCGAGAAGCTGTACGGGGAAAAGGGATTTACGACGCTTGAACGCGTCTGGGCGAGGCCGACGCTTGAATGCAACGGCATCTGGGGGGGGTTCACGGGCGAAGGGGCGAAAACCGTCCTCCCGTCAAAGGCCAGCGCGAAAATATCGATGAGGCTTGTGCCGAATCAGACCTCGGCGAAGGCCGCAAAGCTCTTCGAGAAGCACATCCGGAAGCTCGCGCCGAAGACGGTCAGGATCGCCGTCCGCAACCTTCACGGAGGGGAGCCCGCGATCACACCGATCAACAGCCCGGGCGTTCAGGCCGCGGTCTCCGCTCTCGAGAAGGGATTCGGGAAGAAGCCCCTGTACCAGCGTGAGGGAGGCTCCATCCCGATCGTCGTCCAGTTCAAGGAGCTTCTCGGCATTGACACCGTCCTCCTCGGGTTCGGGCTGCCGGACGAGAATGCCCATGCCCCTGATGAGTTCATCAACCTCGACAATTTCTTCGGCGGCATACGCACCTCGCTTCATTTCTTCAACGAGCTTCCACACTTCATGAAGGGGATCGCCAAGAAACGCTGATTCGCGTTTTTGGCGCATGAACCGCATCGCGAAACGGATTTTCCGCTTTCCCGGTCGTTGAATCTCTCGGCTGAAAGCCGTATATTTCGTGCTGTCTCCGGCCCCGGAAACGGCACGAACCCATCCGCCACTTCCGATCGGCCGCGTCATCACGCATTCTCAAAGTAGTGTTTCGTCGCTGGCGTAGCTCAGTTGGTTAGAGCACCAGATTGTGGATCTGGGGGTCACTGGTTCGAATCCAGTCGCCAGTACTCGTTTGACCGATTCTCCACCTTCCAGTAAGCCGTCAAACCCCACCAAACGGGTCACTCTACGGGTCAGTCCGACGATAGTCAAAAAGAATCCCTGACGCAAGCTCGGGTAGGATCCTGCTTCATTCCCAACTTCCGGCTGCAACCCCCCGCCGGTGGTCTCTTTCAGATTCGGGGATACCGCTGAATTGCTGAATGCTCTCCTGGGCCACTCATCCCCCACCGTCACCGTAGTGTACAGTCACCTCCAGCCCGAGCACCTCCACGGCACTGTGAACAAGATAACGGTCTCGACGAACTGAGGGAATTGACAGGAATATTCCGTTGTCCAGGTGGTTGTGACGCGACTCCTTGACACTCGGACGGCAACGGTGTAACTTGCATACGAGTTCGTTAGCACTCGGCGGTGTCCTCGGTAGGTGGCGGACTCGCTCGTTTTCCAGCATGACGAAGCAATCTTGGTGTGGGCCAAAGCGGTACCGCCCAGCCACAGGGGGGAGAGCTATGAAAGCGATTGTGCCATCCGCTGTCGGCCTTGCAGTCCTCCTCGCCGTTGCCCCTCCCGTATCCGATTCCCAATGGGTGCAGACAAGTTTGACGAATGTCAGTACGGTTTCTTGTTTCGGGCTCTCAGTTGCCGATACCGGGTCTGGGACAAAACTGTTTGCTGGTACGCACATGGGGGCCTATGTTTCCTCTGACACCGGTAAGAGCTGGGCGCTGGTAGATTCAGGTTTGCCACCATACCCAGTTGCAAGCATATCGATCTTGCGCACGGTCCCTCTTGGCAGAAGTGGACACATATTTGCTGGGACGGTGGATGGACTTTTCCGTTCGACAGACAACGGTTCATCCTGGACATCGATTGATTCAGGCCTGACTCATTACGTGAGTAAGTGGATTCAGGTCGTTGCAGTGTCGGATTCAAATGTATTCGCGGGATACCTCAACTTATCGAATGGCGGGACTATCCAGGACGGCGGGATATTTCGAACTACCAACACCGGAGCAAGCTGGGCGTTCGCGGGTCTAAATCAAGCGTATGTGAATGGATTTGGTGTCATGTTTGACACAGATGGGTCGGCTGGGAAGGATGTATTTGCTGGCACAACGAGTGGCGTGTTTATGACGCCCGACGACGGAGTCACTTGGAGTCCAACAAATAGAGGCCTGACAGACACTCTTGTCACTGCGATTGGTGTTGTCCCCGCTGCGCAAGGAGGAAGCAACGAGCTTCTCGTCGGCACTCAATTAGGTCATGTTTTTCGTTCCACGAATTTCGGGTCAAATTGGGTCGAAGTTGACTCGGGTCTCCCAAACGCGGGAATCACGTCCTTTGCTGTGTCCAGAGGGAATATATTTGCCGGGCTACGTGCTCTCGCCGGAGGGGTGTATCTGTCCACGAATAACGGCACCAGTTGGTCAGCAATGAACACGGGTCTAACGGACCGAACTGTCTGGTCTCTCGGCGTTGTCGGGGCATATCTCCTGGCAGGCACGGAAAATAGTGTTTGGAGGCGACTTTTGTCGGACATGATGACGGGAGTGGGTGGTTCGTCCCCTAATACGCCTGCCGTATTTCGACTTTTCCAGAACTATCCCAACCCGTTCAACCCCACGACCACGATCCGCTATGCGCTGCCGAGTAGGGCACACGTCTTGTTGACCGTGTTCAATATCTTGGGCCAGCAAGTGGCAAACTTGGTTGACGCGATCGAGGACCCGGGGGAACACAGCGTGGGGTTCGACGGCAGCGGACTCGCGAGTGGAGTGTATTTCTATCGGTTGAGGGCGGGGGAATATTCTTCAACGAGACGTCTCGTGCTCGTCCGATGAATGAAGATCGGGGTGAGACAATAGGGAGAATCTGAGAATGAAATCCCGATGGACTCTAAGTGTTTGCTTCCTTGTGCTTCCCATTGGTTTCGTTGCCGCCCAAACGCTGGACTCGGCACTTGCATTCTTCCCCATGTCGATCGGCGATACGTGGGAATTCGCCTCATACTGGGGTATGATTGCACCGAACCAACTCCAGGGTTACGAGTTCTCAGGGATCACAGGTGATACGCTTATGCTAAATGGAAAAGTATATCGAGTTCTTCGTTGGGGTGTGGATCCGAACCATCTCTTGAGCAATCCTTCGTATTACCGAGTGGATTCGACGACAGCAAACGTGTATTCCTACTCTCCGATTAGTGGACAAGAGTCTTTGTGGGATAGCCTCCGGGAGGGTCTCTCACACCGGAATCAATGGGGGATGGTATTGGCAATCAGCAATGAGATCATCCTTGGCACTCCAACGGTGACAAAGGTCTCTGGAACGATAGATTACTATTATTACCTATCGTATGGGTTCGGAAACACCGGGGGATTCACTGTATACCAGGATCAATCTGCGTCTGCTTCGCGTCTCATCTACGCAAAGATTGGTGGCCGCGAGTATGGAACGATCCTTGCGATAGCCGCGACACGTTCGACGATTCCCGCGCATTTTGAGCTGCTCCAGAACTACCCCAATCCCGCAAACCCGGCAACGATCATACGCTTCAATCTCCCTCAGCGCTTCCATGCCACGCTCACCGTCTACAACATGCTCGGCCAGGTTGTCGCGACTCTTGTGAATGGAGAAGTGGAGGCGGGCTCTCACGAGGTGGCGTTCGACGGCACCGGGTTGGCGAGTGGGGTCTATGTCTACCGGTTGCGGGCGGGAGAATACACGCTGAGCCGCAAGATGGTATTTGTCAAATGACTGGCGGCTGATCTGGGGGAGCACCAGAACTCCGATCTCGATGACCCCCCCCCGCTGGAGATGCTCAACGGGAACACGTCGCTGGAGGATCTGGCGAACCTGCGAGAACGGTGGGTGGAGCCGCTGGAGCGATTGCTGGGAGACCTTCGACAACAAGACCCCGTCTCGTCAAGGACTGCTCACAAAGAATAGCATCTACCATGGAAAGAGATCTATGGCACGCAAACCGAGTGTAGGCAATAGCAGAAAGTCCACGAAGGTTCAAGATGTAGATTTGATTCTCAGGATGATGGAAGGGATCCACCATCGGGGTGAACGTCTTGAATCTCTGGATGAACAAAGGGTAAGACTATTCCTCACGTTAGTCTCTGGAAGTTTGGCCCTGTTGGCAATAGCCGTGCAATTCGGTAGGCTGGGGGTCTCCGATTGGCCTCTCGCATCGTCAGTACTATTCGTTCTCCTGCTGGCCTACGGGTTCGAGACACTTCATAGTCTCAACTGGTCGAGAATATCCATTCGCGAGAATCAGGCCGTTGAAGGATTCCTGTTTCGACGGCTCGCTTCGGTAAATGATGTCGCGGCAGGGATCGCTGGGATTCAGGAGAAGGCCCGGGTGTACATCAAGGCAACGGATCGATTTCGCAAAACAGTGAGAGGCAATCTCGTCGAGTTCATGTATCTCACCAACGGGCTATTGGCATCTGGCCTTTTCATTTCCCTGAGTGCTTACTTTGATTTGCCATATTATCATCTTTCCGTGTGGCCGAAGTTTGGGATTGCAGCTGTGCTGTTCGCCTTGTTGCTATACGGTCAGTACCGCTATTCGCATTGGATAAGAGAGGTCATCCCAGAGCAATGGGTCGGGCATTCAGGAGAAGGGTCGGCAAAGGGGTAGGTACCGCGACCACGAATTGGCCTTGCACCACACGCCCGAATGGGATCGCAAGCACAAGCAAATGCCGGGCGACAAGCTCATCAAAGTAGGCCCGAACTGACAAAACGCCATCCGACGCTCCACCATGGCGCCGGGATTCATACTCCCACGGTCTCACGCTTGCCGAAGTGGCAGGACGATTGAGAGTCACCCTATATCCACTTTTCAGCCCCTACTCAAGAAGTAAGATGCCGAAAGCCGAACTGTCCCGAGAGGACCAGGATAAGTACGTAGAATTGCTCAAAGAATTGGTTAAGACTTCTCGGCGGGAAGCTTTCGAGAGCTTCTGTTGGCGCCTAAAACACCTTACGCCCAAGCCGATAGCGAAGCGCAAGCCAGGAAGACCGCCGAGCAAGGTGCGACGGGACGCCTTCATACGTGAGCGAGTGATGAGGCAATTTGACAAGTACATGAACTACTCCCTGCGTGCCCTAACGGAGGGAGCGTATGATGTTGCAGGAGTACGCCTCGGAGTCGGCCTTCATGAAGAGAGGTTCTATCAAGCATTCCGGATGATAGAAGGGGCCCCAGACAGTCCGCCCATCTCCAGCGATGAAGGTTTCTACTTCAATCTTGGCGCTATCTTTGCAATCACGATGGCCCGATCAATGGTCTTGACTTTGGTCGTCGAGGACCTTGACAGGCTCCAGAACATCAGGAAGCACGTAGAATTTGCCCGTGAACATGCCAAGGAAATGACGCCATTGTTGAAGGCACGGGGCATCTCGCAAGAAGGGATAGAGATTATCAGGAGAGAGGCAGTCGCCGACCTTCCCAATGACACGGTGCGGAAGCTGCGAGAATCCGTGATCCCACGGAAAGACATTACATTGCTTACGCTTACGCTCAAGGAGTGGGAGGGGACGACTTACAAGGGTGAGGTGTTAGCGAGGCTTGGGTGGAGCGAAGAAAAACTTATGCAGGTAATCACTGAGGCCAGGAGGCAGGGGATAGGCATATCTATCGAAAGGGGCGAAAAAGGAGAGTTTCTCCTCATTGCATGAATTTCGCGGAATCCGTCACGCGAAATGATTGTGGTTATCTTAACACTGCCAACATTCGAGAAAAGTCTCGATAGATTGACGGTGTTCGCAAGGCCGTGTTGACCCTCGGATGTTGGCGCAAACGAGATCAGGTTGACACGGCCTTTGCATTTTATGGAGGGGAGCGGAACATGAAGAGGTTGACCCCGTTGAAAGCAATCCGCAAAAACTGCCTTGATTGCAGCGGGGGAAGCCCCGCAGAGGCAACCAACTGTGTGATCCCCGAATGTCCGCTGTATGAGTACCGGCTGGGCACGAACCCTCATCGTTTGGGGGTTGGACGAAGGAACAAGGCGGGAATACCTGACAAACCCGCCGTGGGGGTGTCAGAGGTAGGGGTCAGGGAGATAGACTCCAAAACCTCTACTCACGAGGGGGGTAATGAGCAAGAAATCGATTCTGGGGAGGGTGTTGCGGTCACAGAAGGTCAGGCAAGCGACCAGAACGCGATCGGTAGCAGTCTGGCTGGAGACAGCCGTGAATAAGCAGGCCACGTGGGGAGCGGTTCCCATCGCCGTGGCGAAGGATAAACGGCTGACGGCAAACGACCTGCGGGTCTATATTGCTCTCTCGTCATTCCAGGGCAAGAGGGCCCAATGCTTCCCCTCACGGAAACAGATCTACGACCGCTCGGGTGTCCACTGGTCGCACGTTTCCGACTACACGGCCCATCTTGAGTCCTTGGGGTACATAGATGTGATCCAGCGAGGCAAAAAGGCCTCGAACGTGTACCGGGTCAAAAGTGATGACGCAGTGGCTGCTACATCACTCCAAGGTGAAGACGCAATGACTGCTACGGGTGAAGACGCAGCAGCTGCTTCTTCCATATTAAAACAACACAGAAAAGAACAGAGGGAGACGGCACAGAGCGCCGTCCCTCGCCCTGATATACAGATCAAGGCAAGAGCGTTCCTCCCGTGGTTTGCCCACGAGCACGAGCAAGCCAGAGGTGGGAAGTATTCAACGATGCCCGCCAAGGAGATCAAGCTCATTTTGCCACATCTGGAGCAACTCGGCGAGGAAGAGGTCAAGCGACGAGCGACCGCGTTCCTCTCCAGCAACGACCCGTTCTACGAGAAGACTGGCTACACCATCGGCGTCTTCACCAACCAGATCAACAAGTTTGGGGGAACCGGGAAAGGCCACAACGGAGGGCTGTTAGATGTTAAGGAACTCTCCATGGATGAACCTCCATGGCTATGAGTGCTTCACTGATCCAGCAAGTCAAACGCATCCAACAAACAGAAGGGTAGAAGCGATGGGACGATTCATGTATGCAGAGTACGCAATCGGCGGTGTGCAGAACCGCAACAACGTAGCAAGGATCGACGAGTTCCTGTTAGCTGGTACTCGGTCCGAGTGCTACCGCTCGCTGTTCCTGTTTGATGAAGGACTCAAGGTATGGGTCGATCGGACGGGGAGCGTCAAGGGATATGCCGACAAGCACACCGCTGAGGAGATGGTGTTCGACTTCGATGGAGAGGTCCTGGAAGCAGTTCAGAAGGAGGTTGTAAACTTCTGCCAGTACCTCATTGCGGATATGGAGGTACCCCAGGAGGTCGTACGGATAGCGTTCTCGGGGTGCAAGGGCTTCCACGTCTCACTCCCGATGCAGTCCTTTGGGCAGATCGAGCCGTCAGTTCGATTCTCCGAGGGCTACAAGTCGGCTGCACTCGCTCTGGCAGCAGACTTCAAGAGCACCGACCAGGCGATCTATGAACCGCGGAGACTGATGCGCATGCTGAACACAATCAACGTGAAGTCGGGGCTTTTCAAGATACCCTTGACCTTGCCCGAACTCGAATCGCTGACCATAGACCAGATCAAGGAACTTGCGAAAGCTGAGCGGCAAGTCGAACAGCTGCCGAGCGAGGAGATAGGCGAAGTTCCTGCGCTGAGGGGTCTGTGGACACAGTTCGCAGGGGCACACCCCAACGTCGCCCCGTCAGCTGCGCCAGCCGAAAGGGAGATCGGTCTCGGTATCCTTGCTGGCGTAAGTAGTGGTGAACGGAACAGCAAGGCGATGTCGATCGCAGGACTCTTCATCAGCAAAGGTTTTGATGAAGCGTTCACGCTGGGGCTGGTCAGGTTGTGGAACAGCTGCAACACTCCGCCGATGGACGATGAAGAGGTTTCGAGGGTCGTTCGGGGAGCGTACCAGCAGTACTGGAAGCCGAAGGAGGAGTTGAAGGTGTACAATCTGACACAGGCGCAGGAGGTCTACCAAGACTATGCATCCAATACGGGTGCGAGAGTATTGTTGGGCTATCCGGTGATTGATAGCAAGATCCGGGGGATTAGACCGGGCGAAACTTGTTGCATCGTGGGTAAGGCTTCGGTCGGCAAGAGCGCATTCCTCCAGAACGTAGGCCTTAACCATGCAAAGCGGTCTGGGTTGCCCGTGTTGTTTTTCTCAATGGAGATGCCAATAACTTCCGTGTTTGAACGCACGATCCAAGTTGAGACCGGGATGGCCGGTGGGGAAGTTGAGGCTGCATATGCCGAGGGAAAGAAGAAAGAGCTTGCTCGATTTAACCTCGCCCTCACAACATATCCTACGTTCTACATGGTGGAGAAATCGGGACTCACTCTCAGCATGATAAAGGAGTTCATCCGCTTCGCAGAAGAGAGCGTGTATCACACGAAGACAAGCCTTGTCCTCATCGACTATCTGGGCTTGGTGAAGGGTGAAGGGGACGGCATATACGAACAGGTCTCGACCGTCGCACGCGGAATGAAAGACCTTGCTAAAGAGTGTCACGTCCCGGTGATCTTCTTGAGTCAGGCGAACCGAAAGTACGAGGACACCGATGAACTTGGGATTGGGGCGGCCAGGGACAGCGGGGCGGTGGACGAGGCGAGTGATTTCCTCCTTGGGTTGTCCCTCGATTGTGGCCCCAAGGACGGCCCCGCGAAGGGACTTGTCCTTAACATTGCCAAGAACCGCCGTGGTGGAATCGGGCGCACCGCTCTTTTGATGGACAAGAAGAGCGTCAGGATAACAGAGGCTTTGATTAGGGAGCGAGCTTGCGACTTGAAACCCCGACGATCTCGCCCCGTATCTGCTCCCGAAACAGAGTAGTCGGTACATTACGCGGCGGAAATGTGAACGAGGGGGGCTTGGGCCCCCCCGTCACTCACCGCAGGTACAGCCTCGTCTCCTCGCTCTCTTGATACCCCTCCGGCACCTCTCCCGTTGTTTTGATGTGCTCAGAGATCGCCTTCCGGTCTGGCTCCCGTCGAAGCCGTATCGCTTCGGGCAGATGTGCCTGTGCCCAGGCCATCAGGACTTCATCGGCAGGCCACTGCTTCGTTATGATGCTACGGAAGTAGGCGGTCCCGTTGGGCGTTGCGAGCCGCTGGAGGTCATGGTGGCGTAGGAACGCCTGTATGCTGGCCTTCACGAAATCAATGCGTGCCTGGGCAGATGCTTTGCGGTCGGCGTAGAACTGGCAGGACTCGGCGTCCTGCTTGTCGAGCTGCGCGATCAGCTTCTCGATCCGGCGTATTGCCCAGATTTTCCGCGTAACGTCCATGCTGCTGACGATCTCGCCCTCCTCCTCGGGGAACAGGTCCTCACGCGACGGGGCCTCCGGCAGGGTTGCGACATCGGGTTCGAGTGTGTCGGTGTTCATGTGTTTGTCTCTCCTACGTTTGGTTAAAGGACGGCGCCCCCTGACGGGGCGCCTTGGTTGTCAGAACGGGTCTTCATCGGCTCGGCTGGGAACAACGACGTTGACCACGGGAGCGCCAAGTACATCGGGGCGATAGTTGCGCGGGTACCCCCTGGAGCGAGAGTGCTTCCACCTTGCGAGAAGAACCTCCGGGCCCTCCGATATGGCGCCGATCGTCGTCCAGTCGCTGTAACGCGCCTTCCCCGTCTGCTTGGTTCCACTGACATAGGACAGGCGCAGGAACGTGACTCCTAAGAGGTCCTGGAGGGCTTTGGCGGGGATCTTGTTGCCGGGGTCGAGCGAACCGGCGTAGCCGAGCCTTAGGAGGGCATCCTGGACAACGCACGCCGAACCCCACGCCACGACCTCGCCGCTCTTGATGTCCCTGCGGAAGTTGCCGGCGATGAGCAATCGGGGGCGGAACGCCTGCCCAATGTCCAAGGTCAGGTTCATTCCGATGTCAACCGCGCGAGACATGAACGCCGGCGTGGTCCCCGAAACATCCTCGACGTTTACGATGGTCGCCTCGTTGATGTAGACGCCCAACGGCATGTCGGGGATCTGCGACGGCTTATCGCATGAAAGGGTCATACTGTTCTCCTGTGTGGTTAGGAAGCGATCTTGAGTGATTGTGCGGGTGCGGCTGTTGCAGGGGCGGGCGGTATGGATAGCTGTTTGATGATCTCGGGCAGGGTGAACTTGGCGAGGTCGTCGGGCACAGTGTCTCCGCTGAAACCATTCTTGGTGACGAGCAGCGTCCGCGGCTTGGCGATCCCGAACTGCAATACCAGGTCGGCCTTGTAGGGGAGGGTGGAGTAGATCCGTGGAACCATCAATCCCGTCGCTTGTTCCTTCACGAACTGCTCCTTGAGGCGCGCAGTCACGACGAGGTTGAACAGCTGGGAGGCCTTAATGTCGTCAATCACCGCATTGCAGAGCCGCCATACCTCCGCCCAGTTCCACGGCATCCCCACGGCGGTCTTCTCCGTCCGTTCGAGGTATTCAATCTCCGCGAATGTCTGGAGGTCTGAGCCAGAGTCGAGGACGATGGTGCCGGGGGACTGATGCTTGAGTATGTGTTTCACTGCAACGGCGATCTCCATGAAGTTCTTGACAACAGCGAGCTTCACGTCCTTGAACTTCCTGGTCACGATCTGGGCGCGATACTCTGTGTCGATCAGGTAGACTGGGCCGAGGGCCGTCATGGTACACGCGAGGTGGGTCTTGCCGGTTCCTTCCCGCCCAGCGATCAGGACGACCAGCTTGGGCAGTAGTTCTGGCTCGGTGAACTTGAAGGCATCCCTGCGTGCCAGTAGGTTGGCCTTCTCCTGGTCGTTCGAGAAATATGGATTTGGTTTCATTGGAATCCCTTGAGTGATTAGTGCCCGTCCATCACGCTCCTGAGAACGTGGACAGGCTGTTCGAGATGCGTGACGGCGACTGCCGCGTCGTCCTCCGCGAAGTGGTGGACAGCGACTGCCCGCTCCAGACGATCCTTCGCGTCAAAAGTCAAGCCCAGTTGCAGGCTTTCGGTTGTCTGCTTGTACACTTGGGCGGGTATGACTCCTTCTTCGTACAGTTCCTGGGCCGCGGAGAGGATCTCCCGCGCCAGATCTGCCCTGGCCTTCCCCGCGGCCCTGACGGTATCGAGTACTGTTCTCATTGTAGATTCTCCTTGTCAGACGAGTCCCCGTTCTGCGAACGAGGTGTAGGTGTTGTCGGCGTGTATCACATGATCCAGGAGGGGGATGCCAATAATCTTCCCCGCCTCGACAAGCTGTTGTGTGACCTCGATGTCTTCCTTGCTCGGCTCTGTGTTGCCACTGGGGTGATTATGCATTGCCACGATTGACGAACACGTTGCAACGATTGCACCGCGGAATACCTCCCGCGGATGCACGAGAGAAGAATTGAGGGTTCCCTCGCTGATGATTTCAAACCCCATGACGCGGTTCTTTGAGTTGAGCCAGAAGACGACGAAGCGCTCGCGCACTTGTCCGTCGAATAGGGCACGGAATCTGTCGAACACATCTCGTGGGCCACGTATGTACGCCTTCTCACCCGTTGGCACTTCGGGGTAGAGGGTCGAGCAGTCGCGGAACCGCCAGGTGATTGTTGTCAGGTTAGGACGCATTGATGTTCACCGGTAGTAGTTTAGGATGGCATGAAAGGAAACGGGGCCAATGAGACCCCGTAGGATGGATCAGTACGAGAAGCCGAGGTACGCCAGTTCATGAGGTAGCTCCGCCTCTGACTCTGCGTCAAGCTGCATAGTGATGGCTCCGGGTGCTGTGCACTGCTCCAGCGCCAAGTCTCTGGGGTCGTCAGTCTGGATGACGCTGACAACGTGGTCAGGTATTACTCCAGCTTCATCGCCGGGCAGGTAGACGACGTGATAGGCCTTCTGTGGCATGGTAGTTCCTCCGTATGATATGGAAAGGCGGTCCAGCCGAAGCCGATACCGCCCGTTGAAGACGATTTGTGGGGAGTTACAGCGTGAGGCCTCCGACGCGGAACTCAAGCCAGTACTTCCCGGCTTGGGACGAGGGATACGGCTTCTTGACTGCGGTGCTGATGCCTTTCGACCGAGCCCACTCGGTGACGCGCTCGATGGCATCGCTCAGCATCGATTCCTCGATGGAGAAGCGGGAGCGAAGGAAGTTGGCCTGATCCACGGTGGGGACCATGCTCGGCTGATTGCCGCGACCGTTGAAACGGAAGAAGTCGAACGAGAAAGGGTTGTTGCCTGTCGGTGTCATGGTGGTGCTCCTGGAGTTGGAAGATTGGTGTGGTGAAGGCGTCTGCGCCTCCAGCTTTCTTGGGCGCTTCTGGCAGGAGCGAGGAGGAGGGGAGGGGGAAACTAACTTGAAAGCAATTTCTCAACGAAAGTCTGTCACTCTCCCCGAAAATGGGGGGGAGTGGGGTTCACGTGAAGGGCGAGTACGCAATCGGATACAATTTTTCCAGACGCCACCTCGGTGACACACCTCACTCATATGCAGATCGCATTGACTCTCGCCCATGGGCGCGCTACTTTGTACTATGTGCTTGATGGGCCTCTTTTGATTTGGGAGAGGGTCCGTTTTTCTGGGAGATGAAGAACTCGGAATCCTTTCGACGGAAGCCATTTCATTTGACCTATGGACACGTTGGTTCTGTGTTTTATTGTCATCCTTGCACTTATTGTTCTCGTCTCGGTGGGGGAGATCGTGAGCGGGACGCTGATGAGTTTTACCTTGTCGTTAGTGCTGGCAAGACGCAAGGAGCTACCACACGCCTTCACAAGACTTGTTGTTCTCAAGCTGGGAATCTACATTTCTGGTCTGGTGCTTGGCCCATCCATTCTCATGTTTCTCATTTTTGCGGATAGTCATGGAGGCCTTAATAGGTCATACTCGTTGATAGTAATGTTATTCTTCGTTTGGCCATTGGCACTATTCACGAGAAGATTCAAATCAATCGTCAGATTCGAGATGCGGCAAAGCCACCGGAGAGCACGGAGCAAAGAAGATGCCGTGACCCGGCATACTTGAGAAAGGAGTCGCAGGACGAGCTTCCAGTCAATCCGCCGGTAGATCAGGGCGCGAGGTATCCGCGGCGACGCTCCATTGCGCGTTATATTTTTCGGAGATTGTCGCCCAGGGGGTGTGTGGGACGGAGTGAATGAACGTGACTCTGCTGTCCCAGAGAGTTTCATGAACCAGCCCCCGAGATGTGGAGAGTGGGGTTCGCGTGAAGTGGGCGAGCGCAATCGGACTTTAGTTTTTCAGGCGAGCTTGACCTGTATAAGCCCAACGACGTAACGCAAGTCAACGCTGAAAAACGAAACATCCACGCTCAGTCACACCCCGAAGTGTTGCACAAACATCGCTTGTTAGTTAACTTGTTCCTGAGCGAAACTTCTGCGATCTAATATGACAAAGGAAAGACAACCGATCGATCCGGCGACAGTCGCAGATGTGATGTTTGCATCTGACCGAACGTGTTGCGTTTGCACGATACCAGGCAAGTCAGTGCAGATTCACCACATAGACGATGATCCCAGTAACAATGGAGAGGAAAACTTGGCGGTTCTGTGTCTTGAATGTCACAACGACACACAGAAGAGAGGTGGATTTGCCCGCAAGCTCGACGCTCATCAGGTGGTACGTTATCGGGATGACTGGCACCAACGCGTGCGGACTCGTCGAGCCGAGGCCGACCGTATCGCAGCCTCCGTGATAGCCCCGGTGGTAACGCGAAAGGTCCCCAGTGGCCCCCCTGAAATACCGCGAGACGCAATGCTCCCCTACATACAATCACTTCCGCAGCTGCGTTGGCATGCTTATCAGGAAGCCAATGCAGGACGTGGGGATAGTACGGCTGAAAGGGCGTACTTCACACACAAGATCATTGACGTAATGAAGCGGATATTGATCAACCTCGCCATTTTCTATCCCGATGGACACTTCGACAATGAGAACCCAAGGGACTACTTCACAGAGCTAATCGCTTCGCGCTTCAGGTGGCATCGTTCACATTACGCGACGGAAGGGCCTCGCTGGAGCGGCACGATAGTAGGAACGATGACTGGAGGATCTGTCATAAGCGATGTGGAACGGATGGTTGAAGATATGGTTGGGTCTCTCCTCTTTGGTGAGGCAGTGGAAGGACGGTTTGATAGGGATTCGTGGAGGGATGCGTGGAGAAAAAATCCGTCCGAAGCCGGGAACGCACAGCAACCGTCCCCCTGACGATGAGTACCCTCGATTGAATTTATGCAAGTGGTGCACCCGGGGTCATAGGGAAGAATCCTCTCCTTCGTTCAGGAGGCGAGTACTCGAAAACAGTATTAGGACACCCCCCGCAGGAGATCGTCGCTCATATGCGATCCTCGCAGGTGGAGCGTTGGTGATATTGGGCTGGTTCAGCGGGCTACTCGTACCCGCAATCATCGCGTGGTCTCAATGCCAACCCGATGTCAGAGGTGACGGAATATCGGGGGGGGTATGAATCTATTCCCCGGCGGGAGATCGCCTCTCTGGCGCGAAGCTCCATCGCCAAGGAATTGATTCTACGGATCCCCTGCGTCGGGCTTGAGGTTGGGCAGCTTGGCCACAGCATCGTGCATGTCTCGGGAGACCAAGTGGGTGTAACCCATGGTCGTCGTTATCGAAGAATGTCCCATGATCTTCTGCACGTCCTGCACCTGGGCACCGCCGGCCAATGCCAGTGTGGCAAAGGCATGTCGCAGGCTGTGGAAGTGGATGCCCGTAGTGATCTTCGCACGCTCCCTCGCCCTGGCAAAGAGGCGCGAGACACCGTGAAGGGACGGTGAATGTCCTGTCCGCGTTACGAACACGCGCTCCGTTGTTTGGTCCATGCCAGTCAGGACAGAGAGCGCCTGCTCGTTGAGTGGTACCCACCGCTCCTTGTCTCCCTTCCCATGCCGCACATGCAATAGCCTCTCACTCAAGTCCACATCCGTCCACAATAGGCCCAGCAACTCCTGCCTTCTGAGGCCGGTGAGTATTGCCAGTGTCACAATGTCTCTGTGCCACTTGGTTTTGAGGCCTTCCAGGAGTTTCCCGAAGTCCTCAAGGCTCACGGTGGCACGACTCACCGTTTTGACGTAGAGGTTCTTCTGGTAGCGCATTGGATTTGCGGGGATGTATTCCCGCTGAGTGGCGTACGTGAACATCGCCTTGAGTTGCCGAAGGTGAAGGAGGACGGTCGCGGGCCTCTTGTCCTTCTCAAGTGAGTGCCGGTATTCGTCCATCTGAGCGGACGTGATCTCGGAAAGAAGCCGCTCACCGGCCCAGGCGAGGAATGGCTTGAGTACATCCCTGATGAGACGGTGGGTGGTAGACTTGTGCTCGGACCTTGAGAATGTGAGATAGGCCACAATAAACTCGCGCAGGGTCGCTCCTTCCAGTTGTCCTGGTATGCGGAAGCTGCGCAGGACCAATTGAGCGTCATTCTTCTTCCTGCAACCGGTAGAGCGACTGTGCTCTTTGCCGTCTGTGCCTTGGTAGCGGATAAGGTAGATGCCATCATGTCGTCGGGACAGGAATGTTGCCACGGGTCACTCCACGGGTCAGTGAATGATGTGACACCTGGAGACCCTTGATTGGTGCAGGCGTTGCTCACTTGCTTTGGCAGATTGTGGATCTGGGGGTCACTGGTTCGAATCCAGTCGCCAGTACCATTCGAATTGTCTCAACTCCTTCCTCTGCGTAGAAGGTCACTCCCTTCGTCAACTGTCCTCCTGACTCGCGATTCTGGTGCCCCCCGCAGGTACCTCCCGCAGGAACCCCCGCAGCTGTCCAATCTGCTAGTTGCCTTAGCAGTTTCTACTCGAAATCGATTTGTTGAATCTGACCCCCTATCTGGGTATCTTTGTGGAATTATCGTCCATTCCGAATTCCCCCCCGCACTCTCTATGGCTGACGACAGGATAGTGGAACCGCGGCTGCTGCGCGGTTTCCGGGACTACCTCCCCGGGCAGATGAACGCCAGGCTCAAGATGATCGACACGATCCGCAGGGTGTATGAATCCTACGGGTTCCTCCCGCTCGATACGCCCGCCCTGGAATACCACGCAACGCTGATGGGGTACGGTGAGGACAATGCGAAACAGATATTCGATTTTGAAAATCCTGAGGAAGAGCATGTCGCGCTCAGGTTTGACCTGACGGCCCCGCTTGCCCGCGTGGTGGCCCAGTACCCTGACCTTCCGATGCCATTCCGACGCTACCAGGTCGGACCCGTCTGGAGGGCCGACAAGCCGGACGCCGGCCGATACCGGGAATTCACTCAATTCGATCTGGATTCGGTCGGCACTTCCTCCTCCGCGGCTGATACCGAGATCCTCTGCGGTATGTATGACACGCTCCGCGCTCTGGGCATTTCCTCATTCCGCGTCAGGTTCAGCGACAGGAACGTGCTGAACAGCCTCCTGGATTTCGCCGAAATCCCCCATGCATCGTCCCATGCGGTGTTCAGGATCCTCGACAAACTCGAGAAGATCGGGATCGAGGGGATTACCGCCGAGCTGAGCAACGGCCGGGTGGACGTTTCGGGGGACAAAATCCGGGGGCTCGGACTTGCGGCATCCCAGATTGATCGAATCAAGCAGTTCCTCGCCGTCCCGCGTGGATCGCGCTCCGAGGTCCTCTCATCACTGAGCAATCTGTTCAAAGACGTTTCGTCGGCCACCGTGGCTCTCCAGGGGCTCGGATCGATATGTTCATCCCTGGATGCGCTCGGAATTCCCGATGAGTTCGTTGCGCTTGACCAGAGCATTGCGAGGGGACTCGACTATTACACGGGACCTGTATTTGAGGCGATGCTGACGGATGCGCCGGAGTTCGGGTCGGTCTTCGGAGGGGGGAGATACGACGGCCTCGTGGCGCGCTTCCTGGGGCGGAATATACCGGCTGTGGGTGCCGCAATCGGGGTGGACAGGCTTCTTGCGGCAATGGTAAAGCTCGGTCTTGCAGGAACGAATCCCTCCACGGCGCAGGTGCTTGTCACGGTCATGGAACCGGGAAGAATCGTTGAATACGAAAAACTGACCCGTGAACTGCGGCAGGCGGGGATCAGTGCGGAGATGTACCTGGGCGAAGAACGGGGGCTCACAAAACAACTTGCATACGCGAACCGGCTGCAATTCCCGCTTGCCGTGCTGATCGGCAGCGACGAATTCCAGAGAGGGGAAGTGACGATCAGGAACCTCAAGCGTGGCGCAGAACTTCCTGACAAAAAGACGCAGAGAGAGGAGTGGCTCAGGCTCTCCCGCACCGTTCAGTTTGCCGTGCCGCGCGGTGACTGTGTTTCGCAGATCCGCAGGATCATCTCTGAATTGTAGTTCTCTTGCCGGCGGGGCGGATGCCGCCGCAATCTGCTTCGAAAGGAAAAGGATATGCCCATAGTATTAGATGGAATCTCCCTTACTATAGAAAAGCTGGTCCGGATCGCCCGGCACGGTGAGAAGGTGGAACTCGATCCGAAGGCCCTCGAACGGATCAGGGTGTGCCGCGTGATGCTCGAGGACAAACTGAAAGCCCATGAGATCATGTACGGGACCAACACTGGCATCGGGGAATTTTCGGAAGTTGTTCTCGATGATGAACAGGTAAAACAGTTCCAGCGTTATCTCATTTACAATCACGCCGCCGGCATCGGCGACCCGATCGCGATCGAGTCCGTCCGGGCCTCGATTGTGGGGAGAATCAACGTTCATGCGCACGGGAACTCCGGATGCCGTCCCGAGATCACGCTGACGCTTATTGACCTGCTCAACAAGGGTGTGACCCCGGTTGTGTGTCAGAGGGGCTCGGTCGGGGCATCCGGCGACCTCGCTCCGATGTCCCAGGTCGCACTCCTGATGATGGGGGAAGGAGAAGCATTTTATCAGGGAAAGAGGATGCCGGCCAGGGAAGCAATGAACCTCGCGGGTATACCCGTCCCCGGGCTCCTTGCGCGCGACGGACTGGCGACAATCAACGGTTCGAACGTCCTGACGGCAATGAGCGCGCTCCATCTCTATGATATGAACCGCTGGCTGAAGCAGGCGGAAATAGCGGCCGCGATGACTCTCGAAGCCCTGTACGCCAACATGAAGCCCTATGATGTCCGGATCCACGAGCACCGGGGATTTGCCGGAGCGATCAGAAGCTCCCGCGCGATCCTGAAGTGCATACAGGGGAGTGATCTTCTCACCGGGAAGATAAAAACGAAGGTGCAGGACGCCTATTCGATGCGTTCGACGCCTCAAGTGATCGGCGCGGCGCACGACGCGATTGCATACGCACGGAAACAGGTGGAGACTGAGCTGAACGGCGTGGGGGATAATCCGATATTCCTCCCCGAATTCAATTTAACGCTGACGGGGGCGAATTTTCAGGGGACCCCCGTCTCTCTCCCGATGGACATGGCCGGCGTCGCCGTTACGATGATCTGTGTCCTTTCCGAACGCCGTCTCAACCGGCTCACAAACCCGGCCCTCAGCGCCGGGCTCCCGGCGTTCCTGACGAAGGGCGCCGGGATGTTTTCGGGGATGATGCTGAGCCAGTATACCGCGGACACGCTCATCGTCGAGCAACGCATCCTCTCGATGCCTGCGTCCATCCAGTCCATTCCTGCTGCCGCGGATCAGGAGGATTTTGTTTCGATGGGGATGAACACGGCGATCAAGAACGGGCAGATCCTCGACAACGCATACGGCGTTCTCGGAATCGAATTCATGGCGGCTGCCCAGGGGCTGGATTTCCGGGAGTTCCAGCCGGGCCGGGGAGTTTCGGTCGCCCGGAGTGTCATACGGAAGCACGTCCTGCATCTCGACGAAGACCGCCCCCTCTACAACGATCACAACGCAATGAAGGCCCTGGTGAAGTCATGTGAGATCCTCGATGAGGTTGAGAAGGCAGTGGGTACGCTGGAATAGCACTTCTCGGAGGAGAGCGAAGGAACACCGGGATTGGGAGGGATGAATGGCGATGCATAGGAAGAGCGTCAAAACCGGCGAGATGGAAGGCAATCGGGCGGATCTTCGCGACCTTGGATTCGGCAGCCGTATCTCACAGGAATCCCGGCGGCGCCTCCTGAACAGGGATGGGAGTTTTAACGTCGAACGGAAGCGCCTCCCTTTCCTTGATTCATTGAGCCCCTACCATTTCCTCCTGACGATAAACTGGCCGCGTTTTTACATTCTCATATTCTCAAGCTACCTCCTGTTCAATTTGGCGTTCGCGGAGGCGTATTATCTTTGCGGTCCGGAGGCATTGATCGGGTCGGAGAGTCCGGAATCAGGGCGATTTCTCGACGACTTTTTCTTCAGCGTGCAGACCTCGACGACGATCGGGTACGGCCGCATCGCTCCCGGGAGCACGACGGCGAACGTGCTCGCAAGCATCGAGGCCCTCGCAGGCCTTCTTGGATTCGCCCTTGCAACAAGCCTCATGTTTGCGCGGTTTTCCAAGCCCGATGCGCGGGTTCTCTACAGCAAGCACGCCATCGTGGCGCCATACCGGGGGATCACCGGATTGATGTTCCGGATCGCCAATCAGCGGAACAACCAGCTGATACAGGTGCAGGTACAGGTGCTCCTCAGCAGGTTTGAAAACGAAGGGAACGAGAAGGTCAGGAGATTTCACCGTCTGGCCCTGGAACGGGACGAGGTCACGTTCTTTCCTCTCACCTGGACCGTCGTCCATCCTATCGATGAAAGCAGTCCCTTTTTCGGCCAGACGGAGAAGGACTTTCTCGCCGCGGAGTCGGAGATATTGGTCCTCATCTCGGCGACCGACGAGACGTTTTCACAGACCGTCAATTCACGCTCCTCGTACAGGGCGGACGAAGTTGTGTGGGGAGCGAAATTCAGCGACGTATTCGGGCACCGGCCGGACGGGACGATCATCGTGGACCTCCACCGTATTCACTCGTACGACCGCGTCCCTCTGGCGTAGGATCGGATCCCCGGCCTGCGCCGGTCACGATGCCTTCTCCATTGATCGACTCCAAGCGTTGGCCCGTCGCTCATCAATAAACCGACGCCAGCGGTGGGTTGATTGTGGCTCCCCTTTCAAGTATCTTTTCGCATCCTCGTTTACCAGTCACCACCCCGGTACGCGCTTGACGAGAGTGAAGATACTTGTATTATCGACCTTCATCACTCCCTTCATCACTGAAGACCTGACGATCCTCCGTAAATACTGGGAGGTCAGACATCTGCTGATACGCGGCCCGGGCGCGATCCCTTCCATTCTCTCCGGGGTTTCCCGAAGCGACATCGTGTATACCTGGTTTGCCTCTACGTACGCCGCCGCGGCGGTCGGCTGTGCCCGTGCGTTAGGCCGGCGTTCCGTCATCGTGCTTGGAGGGGTGGACGTTGCGGGGATACCGGAGATCGGATACGGAATCTGGCTCTCCCCGTGGAAGTCCCGGCTCGTTTCATACGCTCTCAGGAAGGCCGACAGGGTGATTGCCGTCGATCCGTTCCTGAAAGGGGAGGCGATCAGGCGGGCGAGGTACGACGGAGGGAATATCGATGTTCTTCCCACGGGATATGATTCCACTTTCTGGACCCCGGGAGGGGAGCGGACGGACTCCGTTCTCACTGTTGCCGTGTGTAACAGCGAGACAAGGGTGCGCGTGAAGGGGCTGGATCTCCTTATCGACGCCGCGAGGCATCTGGCGGGGACGAGTTTTGTCGTTGTGGGCGTGCAGGAACCGCATGCAGCGAAGCTCCGCTCGCAGTCCCCCGCAAACGTCGAGATTCTGGGAACCGTCTCGCGGGAAGAGCTCCGGGCCCTCTACAGGAAATCGCGGATATATTGCCAGCCCTCCAGGTTTGAGGGACTCCCGAACGCAGTGTGTGAGGCGATGCTCTGCGGGTGCGTTCCGGTCTGTACGGACGTCGGTGGAATGCGAACCCCGGTCGCGGGGCACGGATCCCTTGTTCCGCCGGGAGATCCGGGTGCATTGGCCGCCGCACTCTCGGAGGCAATGCGTTTACCCGCGCCCGTCGGAGGGCGTGAATTCATCGCTTCGCGGTTCACGCAGGATGGCCGCGAACTGGGACTCCGGAACCTGCTCGGAGAGCTCGCGGAATGAAAAAGCCGGTTCGCGATATTCTGGCGATCCTTACAGGCGATATCGGCTCGCGGGGCGTCGGTTTTCTTGTCACGCTTTATCTTGCGCGGGTTCTCGCCCCGGCGTCATTCGGAATCATCAGCATAGGAATGGCGGTCCTTGGCTACCTCTCGCTCCTGGGAAGTCCGGGGATACAGATGGTCGAGACCCGCAATGCCGCCGCTGTGGAAGGGGGAATGCCTGAGAGGACGGGGGCAATACTCTCGTTGCGTCTGCTCCTTGCGCCCCTACTCATCTGCTTTCTTTATGCCGGTGTGTGGATGGCCGGAGTTCCGGAGGCAACGCGGGATGTGACGACGCTCTACGCTCTTTCGCTCATCCCGATGGCCCTCTCCCTTGACTGGCTGTTCCAGGGGAAGGAGGATTTCCGGGGGGTGATGTCGTCGCGCCTTGTCAACTCCGTGGTGTTCGGGCTGTGCGTTCTTCTGTTCGTGCGGACCCGAACGGATATCGTGTTCACGCCTGTGGCGTTCTTTGCCGGGAATGCTGCCGGCGCGGCGGTCCTGGGCGTGATGTACGGGAGGCGGTTCGGAGCTCCTCGAATCGGATGGAACCCCTCCGCATGGATGAACTTGTTGCGGGTGAACGCTCCTGCGGGGACGGCGATGTTCCTGGCACAGAGCGTTACCAATCTCCCCCCCATCGTCATCGGGATTCTTCTCTCAAATGCTGATGCGGGAGTGTTCAGTGCGGGGATGAAGTTGATATTCCTCCTCCTTCTTATCGACAGAATTCTGAATGCCCTTTTCCTCCCGGCGGCAACACGGTATGCAGTCTCCCGACCGTCTGAATTCCCCGCTCTCCTTTCTGCTGCACTCACCGCGGTCGTTGTATTCATAGTTCCGGTCCTTATCGGGACGTGCATTGTCGCGGGGCCCGTAATTCTCCTCGTCTTCGGGCCCGGGTATGAGGGGGCGGCGCCGGTGGTCTGCGTGCTGACAGGTTACGTCCTTATGACTTTGATCAATTCCATCCTGACATGTACACTGGTCGCGTTCGGGCGGACGCGGACGTATTCCATCATCGTCAGCGGGGGCGCGCTCATTCTCTGCGTCGCTGTCGTCGCATGCACAGCGTTCTTCGGCGCGACAGGAGCCGGTGCGGGGATCGTGGCAGGCGAGGCGGTCATCATGTACTTTCTCGGACGTGCAGTGATTCGCGTGGCGCCCCTCCCCACGCTGCGCTTCTACCTGAAACCTGCTGTCGCATGCGCCGTCATGATTTCATCGTCCGTCGTGCTCGCAGAAACATCCCCGCTGATATCACTCGCCGCCTCAGGGGCCCTCTTTGTCATTGTGCTGATTTCCATAAAGGGGGTACCCGCAAAAGAGATCCGGTACCTCCGGGAGAGGCTCGTATGAACCTCCGTGTCGGACTCATAGGGATGTCGCCGGGGTGGGTGGAACTCCTCTCCCAGGCAGGAGTGCCTGTGCTGTGTCCGATTCCTCCTGATTCCTCACGCGATGCGTTTAGCGTGATCGTAGCGACGAGGCGTCTGAGCCCTGACGAATCTCACTTTGTGAGAAACTACCTGAGGGAAGGAGGGGCTGTTCTCGGTTCGTCGCTCTTCCTGGAGGGGTTGATCGGGCGGACGGAAGAGCCCGTACAACTGACGTATCTTGTACCGGAGAAGGAAGGGGGAATAGGGGGAATATCGCTCCTCGATGTCGAATGCACGGGCTGGCTGCCGCGGGAAGCAAACCGCATGCGGACAAGCGAAAACGTCTATGCCGTCTTCGCCGGTGAGCTCCTGGGAGGGCTCGCGGTCGTTCCCCCGTTCGACCCGGGGGCGGGGATGGAGGATTTCAGGGCCGCGGAGAGATACTTTTACGCGCGCCAGGAACGACTCCCTTCGGAGAGAGTCTCGCGCGTCTCCAAGGGCGAGCTGCTGCATTTCGTTGTACGGGCGCTTGAGTTTCTTCATCACGCGAGAGGGATTCCATTCGCGCAACTCTCCCCGATCCCGGCGGGGACGACGGGTGCATTTGCCTTCCGCATCGACACGGATGCGGGAACCCGGTCGGAGATTGATGATCTCTATGCGATTTCCCGGGATTTGCATGTTCCGTTCTCGTGGTTTCTCGACGCCGGGAGCCACAGGTCCTGGCTTGACCGATTTGCCGAAATGGAGCGTCAGGAGATCGGCCTCCATTGTTTCGAACACCGGATCTATCTTGATGCGGCAAAGGACGAAGAGAATATCCGGCGGGGAATCGCTGCGATGAAGGCTGCGGGTCTTGCACCCGCCTCATTCGCCGCGCCGTTCGGTTTCTGGAGCCCTGATCTCGGAAGGGCGATTGACAAAGCGGGATTCCGGTATTCATCGGAGTTCGCGTGGGCGTATGATGCGCTTCCTCATTTTCCCGTCTCGGCAGCCGGCCGGTTCTCAACGCTCCAGGTACCGGTCCACCCGGTCGCAATCGGAGGTCTTCTTCGATCGGGATACTCTTCAGTCCAGATGATGGAGTATTTTCGCTCCGTTGTCGCGGGGAAGCTTCTGCGGCGGGAGCCCCTCTTCTTCTACCATCATCCCGGTCACCGTCACTGGGATGTCGTCCGCGATCTTTGCGAACACATAGTGGAGCGCGGCGCACGTCCCCTCACGATGGGTGAATTCGCCGCCTGGTGGCAGTCTCGCAGGTCCCTTCGCCCCGTGTTCCGGGTCGTCGGGGAGTCTGTTCTCACATCGGTTGAGGAGAATTCGGCTTCTCCCCGCAATTGCAACGTGGATGTTCGCATAAGCCGCAAGGGGGGCAAGGAGGTTATCGTGCCCCTTACAGGAGATGACCGGGGGGGAGAATCCCACGGGCTCCCGCTTTATTCTCCCCCGTCGGATATCGTTCGAACGCGTGAATTTGATCTGCGCGGAGAGATCGGACGCCGGTTTACTCGACTGCAACGGAGGTTTTCATGAACGTCACGATTGCGGGATACCAGGCGGTTTCGATTCTCCACGGCGGGCCAAGCACGCAAATCCGGAATACGGCGAAGCATCTCCCGAAATCAGGCGTGAACGTCCGATTCTTTGATCCCTGGTCACCGTTTAAGAGGGAGGACGCGGACCTTTTCCACATATTTTCTGCGAACATCGGGACATACCATCTCGCCAGGGAGATCCACGCGCTGGGAATTCCGCTTATCGTCTCGCCGATCGTTTTCAGCCGCCACACACCGGCGTTCATTCGCCGGACGCTCAAATGGGGGCGCATGCTCCAGCGTGCGGGGAAGGGGATCTGGTTTGACTACGGCATAACGGCCGAAATATGTCAGTGGGCATCCCGTGTCCTCCCGAATACCACAGCCGAGGGGGGGCTCGTCTCCGGAGGCCTCGGAATTGATCCGGGAAAGATCCGTATCGTGCCTAACGGGGTCGACGAGCGTTTCTACACGGCCGACCCCACGCCGTTCATCGAAAAGTACGGGGTCAGGGACTTCATACTGAATGTGGGGCATACGGGGCACGTGAGGAAAAATGTCCTGGCTCTTATCCGTGCGCTCGCGGATGTCGACCATCCCGCCGTGATCATCGGCCGGTTCATCTCCGGTGAATACGGGGAGGCGTGCAGGCGCGAGGCTTCGAAACACCGCCACATACTCCTGATCGATGGTCTCGAACACAGCTCGGATATGCTGGCCTCAGCATACGCCGCCTGCGACACGTTCGTCCTCCCTTCGATGTTCGAAACGCCCGGCATCGCGGCGCTCGAGGCGGCTCTCGCAGGGGCGAAAGTCGTGATCACCCCCTATGGGGGAACGAAGGAGTACTTTGGGGGATATGCGACGTATGTTGAGCCTGGTTCCGTCGCCTCGATCCGTGAAGGTGTTATTGCCGCGATGAAAGCGAAAAAGGGGAGCGAACTGCGTGAACACGTCCGGCGGAATTATCTCTGGCAGAATGTCGCCCGGATGACCGCGGCAGCGTACAGCGAGGTGATCGAAACGAAGTCGTGATATCCCCCTGTAGCGGTAGAGGGTGGTGCGGGAGGCCCCTCCGCCAATACTCTCCGTCTCTCTCGCATGCGGGCGAATTTCTTCGACTGGGGCGCCCATTCAATGGTGCCAGAATTGATTGAAATGGACCCATATTTGGTTATATTATTATAGAGTTCCGGAGCTGGGAAGCAGAAGTATGGATCGCGTTGAGCGACGTGAGACTTTTCGTTCGCAGTGTGGGGGGGCTCGCATGAAATACCTCATTTGTTGTCTCCCGGTTTTCTTTCTCCTGGCATGTAACCAGGCAGCGACCCCGACGGGTCCGGCTACCGGGCCGTGGTACTATTTTGATTTCACAGGGTTTGGCGAGACACTGGGACCGGGATACCTCAAGGTATTTTCTGACAGCTCCTGGGAAAAGTACGCGGGAATTGACACTCTCCAGGGCACCGCGTACGTCTCCGTCCTCTCAAGCGATAGCACTATTTCTCTCTATACTCCGGGCACGTTGGAATACGCCGGGTATCAGCTCCTTAATCAGGCCCCGATCATCTTTGACAATCCCCTTCCACCCCTGCCCACGCATTGGCCGTCGGATACGTCTTACGGCGAAACCGCGACGTTCACGTACATGGGTTATTCTGTTGGAATCACCGATTACTACACGTTGGTTGATACAGACTCCGTCGCCACACCGGTGGGGAATTTCTCCCCCGCGGCCCACATATTTGATCAGACGTATTTGATTGCCTCAAACGGCGGGACCGGGTATTATACACAAGATCTCTGGCTTGCCCGCGGGCCCGGCGAGGTTGTATCAGAGCAGCAGGGGCAATCCGCCGTCTTCTTCGTATACGGATACGTTAATGGAAAGACCTGGGGAGGTGCCGCGCCGATGCAGAGAATCCTGTCCCGGCATAATCTTGCTCCGGTCGCCCGGTCGAATCGATTCCACTCTGGATCGAAGTTGTCCCTCCTCACGGCTTTCGCGAGAGGCTCTTCCCGATTCATGACTCCCCGGTAGCGCCGTTTTGGATTCACTGAAAAGGGAAAGTGGATGTTGATGAACGAACGTGAGCATTTGAACAAACGAAAGCAGTGACATGCAGCAGGCCTCCAGGGTGAAACTTGTCCAGGGAATCCAAGTATGAAGATACTCTTCGGAGTCGCAATAGCGTTCGTGTTAATGTCTAACTGCGCGACGTCGCAATCATTGCTTACCACGATGAACAGAAATGGTATGTGGTACCTGGCGATGGGAGGCACCGACAAACTGATTTACATCATGGGTTTTATTGATGGCAGTAACGCAGATCTTTCAGGGATTACTGTTGAACAACTCAAGAGTGGTCTGGACGAATTTTTCGCAGATCCCAAGAATCTCTCAAACGTCTTGATTGCAGACGCATTTCCGATCGTACTGAAAAGACTAAAATCGGACGCCGGTCAATAGGCGGCGAACTCAGTTCTGCAGCGTACGTCACCGCTTTGCTCGTCCGTCCGGGGTATGTTCTGCGACATTTACAACCTCCCGGGTCACTCATCGCCCACAGTAACAGAGTGACACACCCCACTCCAGCCCGAGCACCTTTGCGGCACAGTGGACAAAATACCGGTGTCTATGAACTGCCGGGATTGATAGGACTATTCCGTCATCTTCAACCCCACCACGACCATCCATTACGCGCTCCCCACGAGGACGCACGTCTCACTGACCGTGTTCAATACCCTAGGGCAGCAAGTGGCAAACCTCGGCGATGCGGTACAGGAGCCGGGGGAACACAGCGTGAGGTTCGATGGCACGGGACTGGCGAGCGGGGTGTACTGCTACCGCCTGAGGGCGGGGGAATACGTGCTGAGCCGCAAGATGGCAATTATCAAGTGATCGGCGGCTGATCTGGTGGAGCACAGGGGATCCGCTCTAAACGAACCTCTCACTGCTGGTGATGCTCAAGGGGAACACGCCCCTATTGTTCTTGTGCTGGTGGTTTTCCTCAGGGGACGCTCTCGGTAGTCGATTGATTCTCAAGGGACAATATCGTAGGTTTACGAAGAGCCGAATGTCGTTCAAGACTCCCGTTGGGTCACGGCCTCTACAACCGAACTCTTGTATCGCGCGCGTCGGAAGAGTCTGAACGAGCAAGAGAAGGTGACAAATGTGGGGCAGGAGTTCGGTTTGGTAGTCAGAGGCGGTCGGCAGTAATCTCGGCACTCATCAGGCAAAAATCTGGTGTTGCTGAGACATTGATTATTCGTTTTTCCACCGGAGAGCTGGCAGAACGGCTATTGCACCGGTCTTGAAAACCGGCGCCCGCAAGGGCTTGGGGGTTCGAATCCCTCGCTCTCCGCAAAACTGCTGAAAGTCCTTTCCCACCAATGAGTTACGTCTCACTCTTCTGAATGCGTGCCAGAAGTGTGCCAACTTTTTAGGGCACTCTAGGGAACTGGAGGGACATCCATGGCCACATCACGAGTCACGCTCAGACTGATTAAGCGCAAGAAGCAGTCATTATACCAACTCGATTACAGCGTTGATGGGAGGAGGGTCCGCCAGACAGTAGGCCCGAACAAGAGAGATGCCGAGCTGGTACGGGCGAAGATTCAGTCTGACCTGCTGCTGGGCAGGTTTCAGATCGGAACATCCGCAAAGGCATCGGCTTCGCTTGCAGCGGCGACGGAAGCATTCTTGAAGACCAAGAAAAACCGGATCAAATCGACCTCTCTCACACGATACCGAAACTACTTCGCTCGACTTCAGAGCTTTTTTACCTACCTTTTCCCACCAGCCGCCAAGAACATTCGCCTGATTCAGCCCGGGTATCTCGAGGACTTTATTGAAAACGCGATCAATCCTCAGGATCCAAGAGAAACGCCGTGGTCTGAAGCCACAGTCAACGACGGCATTCGGGCCGTCAAAGCGCTCTTCAAGTATGCAGAAGAGCAGGGGTACCTGGACAGGAATCCGGCAAAGTCCTTAAAGGCTATCAGAGAAAGATCTCGCGGGAAAGCCGACTTCTTCTCCGATGATGATCTCGCTAGAATCTGGACTACAATCGATCCGCACTGGGTAGACCCGCTGAAGTTTATTGCTGAAACCGGATTGCGAAAGGGCGAACTGATAAGCCTTACATGGGATCGCGTGAACCTCACTCCGGGTCAGGAGCAAATCACTGTTGAATCAACAGACGATTTTGAAACGAAGACGGGGAATTCCAGGTCTATTCCGCTGACAACGACAGCAATAAAGATAATCGAAGGGCGAAGAGGAAAACACGCCACGCTGGTTTTCACTAGCAAAGAGTCAAAGGAGATACACCCGGATAAGATCTATCATGCGCTCAAAGAGACCCTAGGCAAAATTGGTCTTCAAGGTGATGTGCACAAGCTTCGTCACACATATGCCAGCCGACTTGCCATGAAGGGAGTTGATCTTCTCAGCATAAAGACATTGCTCGGACACACTGACCTGAAGACCACTCAGATCTATGCCCACCTTTCATCCGGGCATCTACGAGATGCAGTAAGGACGTTGGAAAATGCGACCGAAGATACGGAAGCAAAGCCGGCCAAGGTTCCAGTTGGCTAATGTGCTGGCTATCGAGGGATCCTTCATTCTGGATGGCAGGAGGAGCCTTCCCCGACACCGCGACATGGCGACAAGGTCTATTTTCTTTTCAACGACCACGGACCCTTGGGTTTTCTGACTGCTGGGGAGTTGATCTGGACATCTGGACACCTGGACATCTGGACACGGCTGTTTTGATGATGTAGAGCCCTGGAATACGCCTATTTCGCAGGATTTTGAACCTGTGGAGACCCTTCACTTCAGGGACCATGTCCCTTTGGGCTTGGCTAGCGGATGCCCTCCCAAGGCTCCCAGGTCCCGCCGGATAGTTCTATTGTCGATTTCACCATCCATCTTCGAGGTGACGTGTACAAGGACGTCGTCTAGGCTGAACCGCTTCCCGCGGAATTTAGCCTCAATAATCTCGCGTCTCTTTTCCCTGTCGTTGATGCTGAGTTTCTCTTCGGGGATGTCCTCGAGGTGGATGCCCCTGATGAAGTTCACCTTGTCCTGCACGAACCTCAGCGCATAGTCTGAATACTCCCTAGTCGCCTTCCGAGAAGCGTTTGCCGTTGTTACGGATTTCGTGAGTTTGAATGCCGATCTCAGAATACGAAGACGCATGTCTTCCACAAGATTCTGCAACTGGACTGGCACGTCGGCCAGCATCGCAGTCACCCTCGCGTGGATAAAGTCTCTCACGTCCTTCGGAATCTCTATTGCCTTGTATTCAGTCCTCAGATATGCAGTGAGATACTTCAGGCGCATTTTCCAGGCTTCGGCACTTCTCGATTCCTGACCGCCCATCGTTCCAAAGTTCTCGGTCATTTGTGATGCCGTTGCCTTGGAACGCTCATCGTTCCGTGGAATCTCAACGATATAGTCGAACCGGGCAAGCATGTTAACCGGAATGTCAATATCGGTGAAAGAGTTGAAATGTTCTGATGGATTGATCTGGCTGTACCTGATCATGTCGATGAAAAGCGCAGTCTCCGCAGGGTGCACGGTGGCGGCGCTCGTACTCTCTACCACTCGACCCTCTTCCATCATTCGAACGAATAACCCGCAAATCGCTTTGCGTGTCTCAGCACGGACATCATGAAACTCCTGGATACATACGACTCCATCATTGTTCGACGGCAGAATCCCCGGCTCACTGACGTTCTTCTTTGATTTTGACTTAACCGTACCGACCAAGCCTGCGACGGTCACCTTCCGGCCGCTTGAGCTGATTTCTTGACCGACGGTATTCAGAATTAATGCCGCCTTCGTCAAATAGGATTTCCCTACGTTTGGAGGCCCGATAGCCAATCCGTGAAGCTTTTCAAGGAACTCCCCTCGACCTTGGGAGAGAGCCTGGAGTATCACGAATTCGAGAGCTCGCTCAAGCTCTGGAGCATCATGAAGCGCCTGAATCCCAAGCCCCCGAGCGAGTTCTTCCTTGATGAAATTGATCACGCCGTTCATCTGCCGATGCGTCTTCAGGATGCTGGTGGGGTGATCCTTCGGAACTCCGTAGCGCTTGCCGTTGATCAACGCGCCGAACCCCTTCTCCTCTTCCTCTGCAGGTGTCCAGGGGACCAGCTCGATTGGGCTTACATCGGGGATAATGTCATGAAGATAAAATCGGGGCTGACCAAGCCCCTTTCTTCTGTAGAGTGGCACAATAGCGCCGAGGAAGGTACACCGTGTGCCGTCATTTTGAAGTTTGGCCAGATCTATGTTTATGCAATCCGCTTGAATCTCAAGAGTGGTTATCGTCCCCCCGACCGAGTCTGCAATCTCGAGAAGAACGAAACTCCTCGTTGAGTCTCCCACTTCATGCGGCGTGTACTGAGAAACCCGGGAAATCCTGCCGACGACTTTTGCAGGCTCGAAGTAGACTCCTTTCGTGAGCAGTGCATTCAAGGGTTGAGCCTCACGAATGGCCCATCCGTCATTCACATGGTAGCTGAGGACCTCACCCGTATCTTCCTTTCTCATTTGGCTGACGGTTGCAATTGAACGCAGAGCCCTATAGACGGTTTCGAATCGATCGACCGGAACAAGGGCGTCGACTTCGTCAAGGAGTAAGTTGATGAGCGCTAGATCCTGTGGAGCAATTGAGATCCAATAGGGGGATGCATCGTCCTCGTCGTCGACGGGATCGTCTGGTTCTTCGTCATTGTCCATGCCATGCGCCTTCCATCTCAGATGTTGCTGACCCCGTAATGTTCCAGGGTTTGGTTAGTCTCTGGGTAATTTTTTGAGCAATCGCGGAGTGATTCGCTTGGGGCGTTTCGAGGAGAAGCTTCGGGATGAAGAGGTCAATGGTTCACTCGCTCCTTAGCGAATATGCGAACTCGGTCGTCCGTGAGACATGGTAAGGACTCTGTCCGTCAGAACCAAGTTCTTGACTGATCGACAAAATGTTCCGATTTCCAGAGTGGGAATGCTGATGGTGGTCCGATCCTACGTTTGACTCGATAAGAAGGCTGGAATGACGCTGCAGAAAAAGCAAATGCCAGAAAAGCCGAGGCTACATGGCAGTCCAGGCGTTCGACCCACGGTGGAGCATATTGCTGTCGGGCGTCTCTGCGTTGAACGTGGAAGCAACGTGAGCGGGTATGGCGGGTAATTGTGCGGGATTAGGTTACGACGGGCAGGCGTATGCCGGTGAACAGGTCGGGGCAATAAAAAACCCCCTGATGTTAGGGGGTTTTGTTTTTTCTTAGATAAACCGCATTGATTCCCATTTATAAACCATATTCATGGTTTGTGCTACGCTTCTTATACGCACCCGTTCATCTTTTCCGTAATAGCGGTAAGTATCGTATGTTACTGTTCCGCCTGAGTGACCATGCGTAACTAGTGTTTGTAGCCAACCCACTTGTTCGGTTTTTGATTTGCAGACCAAACGTTGTATAATATGTTTTTGAAAATCCGAAAACGATTTTTGTCCGTTCATTATCCGATACACGGCATACCAGCGTTGCTCTTCTTGTGGTGTCATACTTCGGTATCTCCAGAATGGAATGGCGGCAGCTCGTGGCCGGTCAAATCAATCCGCTTGGGAGTTTCCCGTGCGACATTTTCTGGAGATCAGGGAGTATACCGAGGAACCGCTGGGGACTGCTTGGAGGAGTAACCCTCGTCGCAGCATTTTGTTGAAGCAGATGCACTGTAACTATTTGTTCGATGAATGTCAAGCCGAAACGGTAAAGCCGGCGGTGGAACATGATTGTGGCGACAAATGTTTACTCTCCGGTGTTATCACCACGACCGGGTTCATGACAACAGCACTCCCAGCACAGCAAGTATCTTTTGCTTCTCCGCATCAGTGAACCTCCTTCTGCTGGATCTCGCCAGCACTCTCCGGATTCCGTCGAACAGCTCGTCGACGTCGTTCCTCGGCGCCGGGTCTATCGATTTTTCCAGGAGGACTCTCTTCTTCACTGCGTCGAACGTGACCTTATGGCGTGCGCCTTCGGCCAGGGCGCTGATTGTCTCTCTCCTGACGGGCCTCCTCGTCGTGCTGGGCTTCTTCTTCAGGATGGCGTACAGAGTGGTGGGGTGGACCCCGCTCCTCACGGCAAGCTCGTAGATCGATATCTGTTCGGCTGCTGAGAGGCGCTGGATAAGGCGTTGGATCCCGGGAATGTCGTCGGATTCGATGATTGTGGGCATAGGGGGATTGGAATGAGTGTCAGCATAAATAATACTGAATTAACTTGAAATTGTCAAAAGTATTTCGTATAATATTCCTGAGTAGTTGGGCGGTGAAGTTGGCATCCTCGAAGCAATCTCTTTTAACGCCGCCTGCTTTGCCTTACCGATGAACGGTATACGCATCAAGCAACAACCAATCCAATACGAATGAATGAACAGCAACACAGGCATTTCCTGGACTGAAACCACGTGGAATCCGCTAACGGGATGCACGAAGATCAGTTCAGGCTGCAAGAACTGTTATGCCGCAGTGATGGCGAATCGACTTCACGCCGCCGGCAACAGGCGTTATCATAACGGCTTTAACCTCACTCTCCATAGAGACCTCGTAGACCAACCGAAACAGTGGCGCAAACAGCGCATCGTTTTCGTCAACTCGATGTCCGACCTGTTCCACCCTCTGGTACCATTCGACTTTATTAATTCTGTTTTCGACACGATGAACGCGTGTCCTCAGCACAGATTTCAGGTGCTGACGAAACGATCGAACATCCTTCTCCAGCATGCACCGCACCTCATATGGACGGACAACATCCGCATGGGGGTCTCGGTCGAAGACCGGACTCAATATCATCGCATTGACGATCTACGACGAGTGCCTACGAAAGTGCGGTTCCTCTCACTCGAACCGCTCCTGGGTCCGATGCCGAATCTGGATTTGACCGGGATCCACTGGGTGATCATCGGAGGGGAGTCGGGTCCACGCTTCCGGCCGATGGACATTGACTGGGCTCGGGACATCAGGGACCAGTGTGTGAAGGCAGGCGTGAGGTTCTTCTTCAAGCAGTACTCAGCCGTTCATCCGAAATCGCTCGGGGATCAGCTGGACGGGGTTGTGTGGCACGATATCCCGTGATATGAAGATCGTTGGGAGTGGGTTACGTCGGTTCACTCCCACCCAGTGCCGGATCAGAAGAGCCCTGTTGACGCAATCAAACTGTTTGCATACAATAGAATGTGGGGTCAGAGCTATCAATCGACCCCATGCATAAATGACCGGCACGTGCTGAAGGGACGAAGGAAAGGAAACTGCTGGACCACCGACCGTAAGTCCCGCTTGCTTCAAAATTCACGACAAAAACCATGAACACATACAAATCAAGAAACTTCTACCTGAGCGCATTCCTCGAAGCCTCTGGCGTTCCTCTCGTATCCCATGAACGATGGGACGGAAAAACTACGTTCGAGTTTGCGCAAATAGATGGGCTGGACCAGCTCATAAGCGAGTACTTTTCGGACACAGTGAAGGTATCCCCAATCCGATTTGGAAACTCTCTGAAGAATCTGAAAGCGTTGATTTACTCAGCCAATACAAATACACATGGAAACGAATCCACTCACAGCATCAGGACAACCAGATGAAGTAATCGGTGTCGATAATCATCCCACCACAGATTGTTCCTTTCAAAACACTGAACAAGCCGCTCTTGCGTATACAGCGGCCGGCCTGTCAGTCATACCTGTAAGGCAAGACAAATCCCCTGCTGTTAAATCCTGGACCGAATTCCAGACCAACCTGGTCACGGAAAGCACGATCCGGGAGTGGTACGTCTCTGGCCCTCCCGGTGTCGGGATCATATGTGGCGCCGTCTCAGGGAATATCGAATGCATTGATATAGACGAGAAATACAATCTCGAAGCAATACCACTTCTGGAACGATTCAGCGCTCTCGTCGATGTACAAGCCCCGGGGCTCCTGTCACGGCTCGTTCACGAAACCAGCGTCAATTGCGGGCATCACTTCGTTTACCGCTGCAAAAGCATCGAGGGAAACCTAAAGCTTGCCAGACGTCCAACAACTCAGCGTGAAAAGGACGATTATATCAAGCAGCGAAAGGTCGAGCTTAAGGCTGAGGGGAGGACGGATGAAGAGATCCAGAAGACCCCGATCGATCCGCCTGTGTCAAAAACCCTGATCGAGACCAGGGGGGAAGGAGGATATGTTGCATGTTTTCCGACTCCCGGATATACGCTTGTGTCCGGTTCCTTCCTGGATATACCCGAGATTAGTGAAGAAGAGAGAAGAATTGTCCTTACGTGTGCACGAGCGCTTAATCACTATACAGAAGATCAGGTCAAGGACACCGGATATCCTAAGAGACGGCTAAAGTCCGTTGTTCGCCCTGGCGACGACTTTAATGAACGAGGGGACATCACGCCTGTCCTCAAGGAAGTGGGATGGACCCTGGTTTTTACGGGCAAGGATAAGGTTCAACACTGGCGAAGGCCGGGAAAGAAGGAGGGAACAAATGCTACCTTCAATAAACGTGACAAAATGTTCTATGTATTCAGCTCGAACTGTGCGCCACTGGATTCAGAGAAGTGGTACACGAAGTTTGCGTTGCTTTCCATCCTGTCATATGGAGGCAGTTATGCCGATGCGGCAAAGGATCTCGCAGAACAAGGATATGGATCAACAATCGTTGCCGAGGCTGAAACTTTGTTAAATCAGTTCTTTGATTTCAGGTTCAATACTGTGACCGGAAGAGCGGAGTTCAAGGAAAAGACTGGGACGACGTTCAAGATCGTACAGGACTACGATCTGAACAGCATTTGCCGAAAGCTCAACCTTAGTCATATCCCTATTGGCGCCGATACGCTTGCGCGGCTACTCAAATCTGAGTTTGCCCCTCAATTCGACCCGTTCAGGGAGTATTATGAAAGCCTCCCAGCGTGGGATCAGCAAACGGACTACATTGCCCGGCTTGCTGATACTGTGCAGCTGAAACACCCGCTTGAGCAACAGACCTGGCACGAGTATCTTCAAAAATGGCTTGTCGCGGCTGTAGGCTGTGCAATCGATCCAAACATCAACAACCAGACCTGCCTGACTCTCGTAGGGCCTCAAGGGTATTACAAAAGCACGTGGCTAAACCGATTGCTGCCCGACCGGCTAGCGGGGTATCTCCACGTAGGGACAATTGACCCGACGAACAAGGACACAATGATCCACCTGTCGGAGTGTTTCCTTATTAATCTGGACGAGCTGGAGACCCTCAACAAGCACGAACTGGGCTCCCTCAAGTCGATCATGACCATGACTGAGAACCGGATCCGGCGTCCGTATGGGCATTTTGCCGATCACATGATCCGGAGAGCGTCATTCGTGGGTTCCATTAACAAGGATTCGTTCCTGGCAGATGAAACAGGCTCCCGAAGATTCCTGGTTTTCGAAGTAGACTCAATCAACGCAAATCACGGCATTGATATGGACAAGGTCCACGCACAAGCGTATTACCTCTTCAAGTCCGGGTTCCGGTACTGGTTTGACAGAAATGAAACTGCAGCAGTCAATACAAGGAACAAGGAATATTCGATTCAGACGACGGAGGATGAGCTTGTCTCGAAATATTGTCTGGCGGGTTCAGCGGCCGACTGGGAGACAGCGACAGATGTGGCTCAAAGAATAGCGTCCCAGTACAACTATCCATTGAAGACCTCGAGCGCACGGGATTTCGGCTATGCTCTCAGTAAGGCAGGGTTCGCCACGAAAAAGGTGGGAGGCATCAAGCAGTATTCGGTGATTTTCTGTCAGCACTTACAATTTCACCCCACCTTGGGTGGAGTCAAAGGTGGAGTCGGAGGTGGGGTCAGCGAGGGAAAAACCATTGAATCTGTTGTGTTTTGAGTAAGGTGGAGTCAGGTGGGGTGAAATAGGGTAAAAGTATTACGGAGTATCAAAGACGAGGTGGGGGCGGTAGCGACAGGTCGGAACGCTCCTGGGACTTTTAGGAAACCACCCCACCTCACCCCACCCACCCCACCTAGACTGGGAGGGCGAAAAACAAAAAAACAAAAGCACAAAAGACAAGGGCTTGCCGCAGCAAGGTTACATATTTCTACCGGTTGAATATCCGCTCTGTTTTTGAATCCTCACGAAAGATGCTGCTTTTGAAGTAAAAATCGAGAGACTCGTGAGCCAGGGAGCCCCGCCTTCGCGGGGCTTCTTGTTGTATGGCCCTTCTCAGGGTTCCTCCCGGGGAAAGGTATTGACTATTGATGCGGCGGTAACTACTTTGTGACCTTTCTGCTCAATCATTCCGGGATCGCTGCAAACAGGTGAGGATGACGATGAACAAAACGGGGCTGTTGATTGCTGTCGTGCCGGCGGTATTCTTCCCCACCATGAGCTCCCTCGGTCAGGAGAATACGTGGACCCCCCTTCTTGACGACAGCCTCTCCAGGTGGGAAACGTATTTAAGTTACAAACACACACCTGAGTACAAAGGGGATGCCCCCAGGGATGCGGAGGGCGAACTTCTGCAGCCCATCGGCTACAACAGAAATGTCGACAGCGCTTTTACCATTGCCGGGGAGCAGGGAGAGCCTGTCCTGAGAATCCGGGGAGAGATCTACGGGTGCGTTTTCACCAGGCAGGAATTTGAGAACTATGACCTGAGATTGAAGGTGAAGTGGGGAGAGAAAAAATGGGCGCCGAGAACCGATAAACTGAACGACTCCGGCGTACTATACCATTCGATCGGGGCGTGCGGGGCCGACTATTGGCGGACGTGGATGCTCTCCCATGAATTCCAGATCATGGAAGGCCACTTCGGCGACTACTGGAACATCGCCGGTGCGGCAATCGATGTCCGCGCGTTCCCCCCGGAAGGACAAATGTGCGCGGTCGCCGGGAACTCGCGGCCTTTCATATCCATAGGCTCGGGGACCGGCCTCGGCGGATTCTGCCTGCGAAGCGAAGATCACGAGAGCCCCAGGGGAGAGTGGACGCAGATCGAACTGATCTGTTTCGAAGACAAGAGCCTGCATATTGTCAACGGCCACGTCGTAATGGTCTTACAGCACTCCCGCTGCGTGGTGGACGGCAAAACGATCCCGCTGACAAGAGGAAAAATCCAGCTCCAGAGCGAGGCAACCGAGGTGTTCTACAAGGACATTGAGATTCGAAACATCAACGCTCTGCCCGTTGAGTATGCATCGTATTTCAAATAACAGATCCGCCCCTCCCTCTTCGGCAGAAACGGCTGAGCCCCCCGTCGTTCAGAACCGCTTGGGTTTCGCCGCGTCACATCCTTCCTGCAGGACGGCCCAGCAACTCCATCACTGACAGCGCAAAGAAAGAGACCGCGGCGCGGATTGTGGGCCCGCGGTCGGGTGCGAACAGGGGGCTGTGAAGCCCCGGCACGGTGGCTCCCGCCGCTTTCGCCCGTACAAACTCGCCGGGTTCTGCAGCGCCTACGCTGAACTGGATCGAGGGAACTACGGCAACCCGGCCGAAGAACGCCGAAGTCCTCCTCAAGCCATATCCAATACTGATGGATCGAGGGGCCCCAAAAACAAACAAAAACAAAAAGAAAAAACCTCAAAAGCCCTCCAAGCACGCACGTAGGCGAAAAGAGGGATCCCGGCGAAGCCGGGGAGCGAATTTCTTTTTGTTTTGTAGGATCCCAGGCATCTCTCGTTCACGGTTCTGGACCCTAAAAAAATAACCCTATGCTCCCGCCTAACCAGGCCCAGGAAGTGGTCATTTCGGAGTGGGAAATCACGGAAATCTCCGTACAATGCAGGTAACCAAAGGAAGAAGAGATCACATGATCTATCTACGATGGAAAACGACATGAAGAGATCGAGGATTGCCGACAGATTTGAGCTAAGATTCATTCTCTCCCTGTTCACTTTCAGCCTTTGCTTGTTGAGTGGAGATCGACTGCACGCTCAAATTGATACTGCGGCATATTGGAACACACTTCCGAGGCCTGCCGGTGGGTGGAATTCACTTCAGCGCCGCATCATCTTCCCGGAGCTGGCACAGAGAGCTGGCCTTCACGAGGCATATCTCGCTACAATTGCTGTTGATTCTTCCGGAACGGTGACGAACGTTTCAATTACGGGTTTCGATGGCAAACCCGTTACGCAGACCATATTCATTCTTCCGCTCACCGATCCTATTAAAACCATTCGATGGATCCCTGGCGCGGTGGACGGCAAATCGGTTAATTCGAGTGTCACGGTCCCAATTATTTTTTCAACGCGAACCAGCTCAATGGGTCCCGCCATTCTCCTGGCGGCCGTCGATCCACGCTTGAAAAAGAACTACAGGGGAACCGAGTGGCATTGGACCCGGACATCCGACGGAGGGTGTACCGCAGCCATCAATCACGGTGAACTCAGGATCGGACATCCACCCACGTACTACTGTGACACAAGCTTTTCATCTGATTATCCGGAACGAAGCTATGATATTCGAGAGGCGAAATGGACGTGGAACTCGCAGTTCCTAATAGTTAGCTTGTCGAGAAACTGGAGTTCTGAACACCCCATTCTCGTGGACGTCTATTCAAGAAGAACGAACAGGATCTATTCGCTTGACGCTCTTATCGGTCCGGTTGCATCCCCTCATATTCGCCTTATCGGTGATGAATCCTTTGAATTGCATTTGAAACCGGCCAAGGGTTGCAACGATTCCCTCTGTACATTCGACGTTGGAGATCTTATTCCCAGCCGAAACAGATAAGAAACTTAAGGCGCACTACGGTTAGGAGATTGTGAGGAGTTCTCGGTAAGGTTCAAGGATTTCCGCCGAAGGCGGGAGAGTTTCTTTTTGTATTGGATCCGGCCCATGCCTCGATTTTTTTTCGGAGCCTTAAAAAGCCGCACTAATCTCCACCCAGAACGGGGCGAGAATGACGAGAGTTACCCAATAGAACCGGCTATGAAACGCTACGGCGTGCGTCCTCCGATTGGCGTAACAGGGAAGATATTCCAAGCGGGGGAGGGTATCGACCCAGTCCCCGAGTCAATGCGGTGCGCCCGAAAAATGACCCTATGCCCTCACCAGACGGGGAGGGGTTAATTCGAATTAGCGATGACTATGACTGAGAAATCACAGGCTGTAATACAGAAATTGAAGCTTACGTGGACCAGTCGGGGGAGAGAAAGGCGAGAACTTCTTGACGGAGCTGAACGAGATGGCGGATTTACAATCCAAGGCTGGACGAAGAAGGTCCGACAGGTGAATGCGGGGTTCGCTCAGAGCTGCAGAGGGCTACCGGCTCATTCTTTGCGGGTT